>Ga0209755_10003189_pt1 | contig 20935 bp, 18 predicted proteins | sample TergutCo191P1_FD_187301 | JGI IMG/M metagenome (GOLD analysis project Ga0209755, IMG submission 187301) | Cornitermes sp. P1 segment gut microbial communities from Petit-Saut dam, French Guiana - Co191P1 (SPAdes) (version 2) | ecosystem: Host-associated > Arthropoda: Insects > Digestive system...
AGGTAAATCGCCTGTTTGAGCAAGCAGGTGGGCGTAGCTCACCGGCCTTGCGAGTTGCGATTTGCCGTAGAAAAAAATTTATCCTCGCCTCCTAGCAAGTGGGCACGCTACACCCTCAAGCCCCCTCGCTAATAAACCTCGCCAACTTAGAAATCAAAACATCATACTCAATAGGCTTACTAATATGCCCATTCATACCAGCACTAATACAATTATCCACATCCTCTTTAAAAGCATTAGCCGTCATAGCCAGTATCGGTATTTCCTTAGCTTTATCAAAATCCAACTTGCGCAACTGGCGGGTAGCCTCCAAGCCGTCCATTATCGGCATCTGCATATCCATTAATATCAAATCATACTTTTCCGGATCAGCAGTAAACTTAAACAACAGCTCTTCACCATTCTCCGCGCATTCTATTACAGCCTCCGTAGATTCCAATAAAGCCATAACTATTTCGCGGTTTATCTCTATATCCTCAGCCAGCAAAATATTAACACCCTTAAAGGAAACATCAGCCTGTAACTCTGCCTGTTGCTCAAAGGTCGCACTGTCCGTACATTCTAACTTTACAGTAAATGAAAACGTAGAGCCCTTGCCTATCTCAGAATCCACGTGAATTTCACCGTTCATAATCTCCACTATGCGCTTGCAAATAGCCAAGCCCAAGCCCGTACCGCCATAATTGCGCGTAATAGAGCTTTCTGCCTGTTCAAAGGACTGAAAAAGCTTTTCATGACGCTCTTTATCTATGCCGATCCCTGTATCTATTACATCCACTTGCACTATGCACTGGCCGTCTTTTTCGTATACCAGGTTCGCGTTTAAGGTAATATGCCCGTTGTCTGGGGTAAATTTTACGGCGTTGGCCAGTAGATTGGATACCACCTGCGCAAGACGCTGATCGTCACCTATCATAGGCGTAGGAATAGCAGGGTCTATGTTGACATTTAGCTCCTGATGCTTGCTGTATAGCTTAAAGCTAATAAAATCTACAGCGCGGCGTATCATCTGCTCAAAACTAAACTCCACCGGCGATAGATCAAATTTATCGGCCTCTATTTTGCTCATGTCCAAAATATCGTTTACTAAGCCAAGCAGATGGGTAGAGGCAGTTTCGATTTTTTCAAAAGCATAGTTCTTTCTACTTGCGTCTAGGGCTGTGCGGCCTATGGTGGTCATTCCTATAATTGTGTTCATGGGGGTGCGAATCTCGTGGCTCATGTTGGATAGGAAGGTGCTTTTTGCGGCGCTGGCGGCCTTCGCTTCGTTCAATGCCGCTTCCAGCTCGCCCACCATGTTGTAGCGGAATAGCGCGTTTATTACAAGCAAACCAGCGGTATTTAAAACAGATTCCTCGGTCTCTGTAAATTTACGCTCCATTTTGCAGTCGTCAAAGCCAATAAAACCCCAAAAATGCTCCTTTATGTAGATGGGTATAAACATTACAGATTTTACGCCGTAAAAAAGATACTCTTGCTGTTCGTCCTTGTCCATATCTTTTACTATAGTGTTAATACACTGCCCTTGTAACAGCTTTTCGCGCCATTTTGGCATTACCTCGTCGTAGACTACATTTGTTGTATAGTCATCGTGCATTGTAGGCTCTACGCCCGTACACCACTCATACATTTGAGTGCATAACAAAACGCCGTCGTCTCTAAAGTGATTTTTCCAGATATATACCCGGTTTACTTTTAGCGTTTCGCCTATAATCCCCAGGCTTTCTATCAGAGTTTGTTCAAAGTCAATATGCTCTGATGCCAGTAGCTTGCTTATCGCCCTATTTGTTGTGCTTAACAGTTGATCGCGCCTTGCCAGGCTGTCTAGCATGGTTTGCATTTTTATTGATAAAATATCTACCTCATCGCCATGCCCGCCTATGTATACCTTAGTTCCGCCGTCGGAAAAAGCCGTAATGCCAGATATACTCTGCGTAAGCTTCCTCAAAGGCTCAAATAAATAAATAAGCACGGCAGACATAATTATGGCAGAAATAACAAGCCCTAAAACACCTATAAAGGTAAGAGTAGTTTGCATGGCATGTATGGCCGCCATTTCATATTCGCTGGAAAAGCCAACAAAAATCATGCCTATAACATTGTCACCCACACCGCTAAAAAGCGGCAGAAAAAGTGAGTAGTGCTGAATATTATTGATGGCTATAGTCGTCTGAAAGGGCTGGCCCCGGTTAAGCACCACATCTACCGCTTCCGGAATAGACTTTGCGCTTACATCGTAAGTGCCGCGCTTGTCTAAAGCAGTGTTTGCCACTATTCGCTCGCCGGAATATATGACAATAACAGCGCCAAGGTTGTTAGCCAAATCGTCAATAAACTCCTGCGAGGTCATATCCATGTTGGTGACTATTGTGCCGATAAAAACTCCGGCGATATTATAAATGGGCGCGGTAGAGGACAGCGCCATAGGTAAGGTGTCTGTAGAAGAAAAAACAGTGGTGACATAACCCTGCATAGCGGCGGCTATACCGGGCGCGATAGAGCCATCGTCGCCAAAGTTATTGGGGTCGTGTGTTCTTAGAATAACAGTACCGTTATAATCTGTAACAACAAAGCCTTGCACACCAAAAGCATACTTATGGTTTAGAAGGTACTGATAAAGAGCTAAGCGGTCTTTAGTGGTGACAAACTGAACCACACCCTCGTGTGAGGCCATGGCCTGCGAAATCAGCTGGGCGTAATCACGCATACTGTTCAAATGCGAAACAGCATTTTGGGAATTACGCTCAAGCCTTTCCCGGTATATGTTGTTTACAATGTTTGTGCTGGTGTATGTAACGAAGGTAACTACTATAATCATTAGCAAGGACAACATAGTAATTACCGGTATAATAATCTTTGTACTTAGGCTTTTAAACATGCTTGGCCTCCTAAGTAGTATGAACAACTGAAAAAAGCGAACCGGAAGCCCGCTTTTTTATCTACTTCGCATACTCAATCGCTCTGGTCTCTCGTATTAGGCTAACCTTAATTTGTCCGGGGTATTCTAACTCTTCCTCTATCCGCTTAGCCACGTCCCTAGCTAGTAGCGTCATACCCGCGTCGTCTATTTGCTCAGGTATAATTACGATACGCAATTCCCGCCCGGCCTGTATAGCGAAGGATTTCTCTACGCCGTCAAAGGCTTCGGCAATGGCCTCAAGCTTCTGCAAGCGCTTGATATATGCCTCAAGAGTCTCTCTGCGGGCGCCCGGCCTTGCACCGGAAATGGCATCTGCCGTCTGCGTTATGACAGAAATAATATTGGCAGGCTCTACATCGCCATGATGCGCTTCTACTGCGTTGATGATTAGGTCAGATTCCTTGTACTTGCGGCATAATCCGGCCCCGATAGATACATGCGAACCTTCCATTTCATGATCTACCGACTTGCCTATGTCGTGCAATAAACCGGCGCGCTTGGCCAGGGTAACATCCACGCCCAATTCTCCGGCAAGAAGCCCGCACAAATAGGCCACCTCCACAGAATGCTTAAGTACATTCTGCCCGTAGCTGGTGCGAAACTTCATTTTACCCAGCAGGCGTATAAGCTCGGGATGTATGCCATGCACCCCCGTCTCGAAGGTAGCAGTCTCGCCCTCTTCGCGGATCATGACCTCTACTTCTTTCTTAGCCTTCTCGACCATTTCCTCTATCCGTGCAGGATGCACCCGCCCGTCCAGAATAAGCTTCTCTAGCGCAATACGGGCAATTTCCCGGCGCATGGGATCGAAACCCGACAGAATAACCGCCTCAGGCGTATCGTCGATAATTAAATCAATGCCGGTAAGAGATTCCAGGGTGCGAATGTTGCGTCCCTCGCGGCCTATAATACGGCCTTTCATTTCATCGTTAGGTAATTGCACAACAGACACGGTTGTTTCGGTAATATGATCCACCGCACAACGCTGAACAGCGGCCGCCAGAACATCCTTAGCCTTTTTATCGGCCTCGGCCTTGGCGCGGGTTTCAATGTCCCGTATCATCTTGGCCGATTCAAAACGCGCTTCGCTTTCTATAGTGGAAACCAAGATGTCCTTGGCTTGTTCGGTAGTTAAGCCAGAAATGCGTTCCAGCTCCTCTTGGTGGCGACTTAGCGCCTTGGCAGCTTCTTCCCGCTGAACTTCCAACAGCTCTGTCTTTTTGCGTAGCTGTTCTTCTTTTTTCTCCTGGTTATCGAGCTTTCGATCCAGGGCTTCTTCTTTTTGAAGCAGTCGTTTCTCTAAACGCTGCAACTCGTTTCGACGCTCTTTTGCATCCTTTTCAGCCTCATTCTTCGTCTTGATGCTTTCCTCTTTAGCCTCCAAAAGCATCTCTTTAGAACGCGCCTCCGCAGTCCTTTTGGCTTCCTCAATGATATTCTCCGCCTCTATCTCAGCAGAACCAAACTTTGACTCAGCAACTTTTTTCCTATACAGAACTCCCGCGAAAAAACTCACAAAACAGCAAAAAACGGTTACAACACCCACTAATATGATAAAAACAGGATTCATGGGTGGTATGGTACACCTCCAGTCAATTTTGCTTTACCATTGTAGCTTTTTTCCATGGGGATGTCAAATGGTAGCTTTTATGGTTGACATGAAAAGACAAATGATGGTATCATTGCTCGCAAAGTAAAGTAAAAATAGGAGGGGAAATGACAAAAAAACATTTTGCGAGTATAGCGATCCTTTTGTCAGTGGCATTTTTCATTTTATTTTTGCTATATCTCCCTCTGGGGGCAGAAGCGGCGCAGATAGGGCACAGAGGCTTGCAGATATTATACTCGGCTGTTATGGGTGTAACCGCTTCTATAATAATAGTATTCTTTTTGGTTGCCGCAGTAAAGAAAGACTATCTGTTGCGCCAGTGGGATACCCTCAAGCGCTTCAGGCATTTACTATTTCTGATGATTAAAAGGGATTTTGTAACCCGCTATCGCAGAAGCGTTTTAGGAATTTTATGGTCAGTGCTTAACCCACTGCTTACCATGATAGTTATGGTCATGGTTTTTTCCTTTTTGTTCCGTTTCGATATTCCCAACTTCGCGGTTTATGTGCTAAGCGGGCAGATTATATTTACTTTGTTCAGCGAATCCACTACCCAAGCCATGGGTTCGATTTTAGGAAATGCAGGTATTATTAAGAAGGTTTATGTACCCAAGTATATATTTCCTATATCGCGGATAATGGGTTCGTTGGTGAACTTCGCTTTTGCCTTTATAGCTTTTGTGCTAGTTACGCTTGTAACCAGAGCCCCATTTCATTGGACGATTTTGCTGATCCCTATTCCTGTATTTTATACTTTTGTATTTTCGCTGGGGGTTGGGATGCTGCTTTCTTCCATGGCGGTATTCTTTAGAGATATGCAGTATATATACGGCATTGGCATAACTTTATGGATGTTCCTAACACCTATAATATATCCGGTTAGCATATTGCCGGATAGGGTTTTTCAGCTTATGCACTTAAACCCCTTGTTTCATTTTGTAAGTTACTTTAGGTATCTGGCTCTGGACGGTGTAATTCCAGGTATTTGGGAAAATCTAATTTGCCTGGGCTTTGCGCTACTGGCATTATGCGTCGGGCTTTATGCAACAATGGCAAAGCAGGATAAATATATCCTTTATATATAAGGAGAAGAAGCGTGCAGCCGGTTATATCAGTTAAAAATGTGTCCATGATGTTCAATCTGAACAAGGACAAGGTTATGGGCCTAAAGGAATATGCTGTAAGAGCGTTGAAGGGTCAATTGAACTATGAGGAGTTTTGGGCATTAAAAGAGGTCAGCTTTGACGTACAGCGTGGAGAAGTTTTGGGCATAATGGGACTAAACGGTTCAGGAAAATCGACCCTGCTTAAAGTTATAGCAGGGGTGCTTAAGCCAACAGAGGGCAGCATTACCGTAGAAGGCGAAATTGCCCCGCTACTGGAACTTGGAATAGGCTTCGACCCAGAGTTCTCTGCCCGGGAAAATGTCTACATGAACGGGGCAATGTTCGGACGCTCCCCGGATTATATGGATACCATCTATAACGACATAATGGATTTTGCCGAGCTTTGGGAGTTTGAAAAGGTACCGATGAAGAATTTTTCTTCTGGTATGTTTGCGAGGTTGGGTTTTGCGGTAGCGACTAATGTGGAAGTGGATGTGTTAATTTTAGATGAAGTGCTTGGCGTAGGTGATTATTTATTCATGAAGAAATGTGAGAATCGCATAAATGAATTACTCTCTAACGGGGTTACAGTTTTGATGGTTTCGCACAGCGTAGAGACTATAAAAGAGATGTGTTCAAGAGCGATACTTCTGGAAAAAGGTAAGATGATTTGCGAAGGGTCAATAGATGAAGTTGTAGGAGTATATACGCAGTGATTTCTATTCTAATGGCAACTTATAACGGCGAGGAATATTTAATAGAACAGCTTGAATCGCTATTAGCACAGACATTCGATGATTTTGTTATTTACGTAAACGATGATTGCTCTACTGATAAAACTTGGGAAATTTTAAACAGTTACGCTCAAAAATATCCCAGTAAAATAAAAATAACACGCAGAAATGAAAATTCCGGTTCGGCAAAACATACATTTTTAGAATTGATGGTTCGTGTACGTGATAATTATATCATGCTATGTGACCAAGATGATGTTTGGCTGACAGATAAGATTGAAGTAACACTTTCCAAAATGAGGGAAGTGGAACGTGGAAGTAGCGGTGCAGTGTTGGTTTACACTGATTTACGGATAGTTGACTGGAATTTGAAGTTGATTAATTCATCGTATCAAGATTTCATGCAATCGGACTTCGAGCGTACGGAGTTGAATCAAGTGTTGATTCAGAGTATATTCGCTGGTTGTACAGCTATGTATAACCGAGCATTAGCTGAGCTCCTTAGCGAAGTGCCTGACTATTGTGTGGCACATGATTGGTGGTTGTTATTGGTAGCGTCGGCTTTTGGTGAAATAAGCTATGTTGACAAGCCCACAATACTTTACCGCCAGCACGAAAAAAACGAAGTCGGGACTAGAAATATCCGCCGAGCTTCATATAAACTTAAAATGGCACTGCAAGGAAGTCGCATAAAAAACGCTATATATGTAACATATGAACAAGCAAAATGCTTTCTAAAAATATATAAAAACTATTTAGACGAAAACCAAAGACGTATGCTGGAAAGATACTGTGCAATTCCCAGCATGAAAAAGTTGGAGCGTTTACGAATCATCCACGAACTAGGAGCGTACAAAATCGGATTTAGCAGAAACGTAGCGTATTTTTTGTTTGTATAGAGAGGTGTGGTTGTTGTGAAGGGAATTATATTGGCTGGAGGCGCAGGAACAAGGCTTTTTCCGTCCACGCTATCAGTATCCAAGCAGATGCTCCCTATCTACGACAAGCCGATGATATACTATCCAATTTCAACGCTGATGTTAGCCGGAATCCGGGAAATTTTGATTATTTCTACACCAAGAGATATAGGGCAATTTAAGGATTTGCTCGGTAGAGGTAGTCAATTTGGATTAGATTTCTCATATAAGGTACAAGAGAAACCGCGCGGATTGGCTGAGGCGTTTATTCTCGGCGAGGATTTTATCGGAAACGGCAAAGTTTGTCTAGTGCTTGGCGATAATGTGTTCTATGGACATGGTTTTACCGGGATATTGAAATCGGCCGTTGAACGTGGAAACGGCGCAACGATTTTCGGCTTCCATGTAGGTAATCCCAGAGATTTCGGTGTTGTTGATTTCGATGATAAAGGTAAAGTATTATCCATTGAAGAAAAACCAGCGAAACCGAAATCGAATTATGCTGTTCCAGGATTATATTTTTACGATAACCATGTGATTGAGATAGCAAAAAAAGTAAAACCGTCAGAACGAGGTGAGATTGAAATTACCTCTGTAAATAATGAATATTTGAAGCGGGGCGAACTGCATGTGGAGGTATTTGGCAGAGGTATGGCATGGCTGGACACCGGGACACACGCGAATCTGCTTAACGCTTCAATGTTTGTGGAAACAGTTCAAAATAGGCAAGGCTTATATGTATCTTGCTTGGAGGAAATCGCGTATAAGCGCGGTTATATCTCGAAATCAAATCTACTTGAACAGGCAGACAAAATGAAAACAACAGAATACGGAAAATATCTATATCGGATAGCGGGTGAGTAGATGAACGTGATAACAACAAAAATCCCTGATGTATACATCTTAGAACCAAAAGTTTTTGGTGACGAGCGAGGCTGGTTTATGGAAACATGGTCACAAGAAAAAATGCAAATAGCCGGGCTTAATTATGACTTTGTGCAAGACAATCACTCGTTCTCCGCAAAAAAAGGAACACTACGCGGCATCCATTTTCAAAAAGGCGAAGCCGCACAAGCGAAGCTGGTAAGATGCTCGAAAGGCGCAGTATTAGATGTGGCAGTAGATTTGCGAAAAGACTCGCCAACCTATAAAAAATGGGTAGCGGTAGAATTATCAAATGAAAATAAACGACAGTTGCTAGTCCCTCGCGGATTAGGTCATGGGTTTTTGACCCTAACAGAAAACGTAGAATTTCTATATAAAGTAGACAACCCATACAACGCAGCAGCTGATAGTGGAATCCGTTGGAACGACTTAGATATAGCCGTGGATTGGGGAATAGCTGAACCAATTCTCTCGGATAAAGACGCAATGTTACCTTTTTTTAAGGAGATTGAATAGATGACAATACTCATAACAGGCGGTGCGGGTTTCATAGGTAGCAATTTCATATATCACTGGCTGGCGAAATACCCAAGCCACAAAGTAATCTGCATAGATGCGCTAACCTATGCCGGGAATATGGAAACCCTATCCGAAGCAATGAAAAACCCGCAATTTATATTTGTAAAAGGCGATATAGCGGACAGAAAAGCCGTGTTTTCATTGTTCGAGCAACACAAGCCGGATATAGTGGTAAACTTTGCCGCAGAAAGCCATGTAGATCGCTCAATCAACGACCCCGACATTTTTCTTAAAACAAACGTCCTAGGCACAGGAGTGCTAATGGATGCGAGCCGCGAAATCGGGGTGAAGCGCTACCACCAAGTATCAACAGACGAAGTATACGGCGATTTACCGCTAGACCGCCCGGATTTGTTTTTCACGGAAGGAACACCAATCCATGCATCAAGCCCATACTCGGCTTCAAAAGCGGGTGCAGATTTGCTGGCGCTGGCATATCATAGAACTTTCGCCTTCCCGGTAACAGTCTCGCGATGTTCAAACAACTACGGCTCGTATCACTTCCCGGAAAAGCTGATTCCGCTGATGATAACAAAGGCCATGCAAAATAAGCCGTTACCGGTATATGGTAATGGTGAAAATGTACGAGATTGGCTTTATGTGGAAGATCACTGCAAGGCTATAGATATGATTATCCACAAAGGTAAAGCTGGCGAAGTGTATAACATTGGCGGTCATAATGAGCGAACTAACTTAGAAGTCGTAAAAACAATTCTACAAGAGTTGGACAAGCCGGAAAGCTTGATAAGTTATGTAACCGACAGACCAGGGCATGATTTACGGTATGCGATTGATCCAAAGAAGATAACTGATGAAATCGGCTGGCGGCCAGAGACGGGTTTTGATGAAGGGATTAAAAAGACTGTACAGTGGTATATGGAGAATATAAATTGGTGGGAGCCTTTGGTAAGATGAAAATATTAGTAACAGGTGCAAAGGGTCAGTTGGGTACGGATGTAATCAAAGAGTTAACAGAACGTGGCATCACAAGTGTGGGTGTTGATGTAGATGATTTCGATATAACCAACCGTCGCTTTGTTAATGACGCTAATCAACTGAACCAACCGGATGCAGTAATCCACTGCGCAGCATATACCGCTGTGGACAAAGCTGAGAGCGAGCCTGAACTTTGTCGGCGAATCAACGAAGAGGGAACTAGAAATATCGCACTGGCTTGCAAAGAAATAGGTGCGAAGATGCTGTATATTAGCACCGACTATGTCTTTGAAGGTATAGGCGAGCATTTTCACAAGCCTCATGACCCAACCAATCCGCTATCTGTATATGGTAAAACGAAACTCGCCGGGGAAAAATCGGTTCAGGAGATCCTTGAAAATTTCTTCATTGTTCGGATTTCGTGGGTATTTGGGCAAAATGGCAATAATTTTGTAAAGACTATGTTGCAGTTAGGTAAAGAGCGTAATAGCTTAAATGTTATATGCGACCAGTTCGGATCACCCACATATACAGAGGACTTAGCGAAATTGCTGTGTGATATGGCTGTTACTGAGAAATATGGAGTATACCATGCGACTAACGAAGGGATATGCTCTTGGGCTGACTTCGCACAAGAAATTTTCCGACTGGCTAATATAGATGCAAAGATTAACCGAATACCAGCGGCTGAGTACCCTACCAAAGCAAAACGTCCTTATAATTCCCGCTTGGATAAAAGCTGTTTGAGCGAATACGGGTTTGAGGTGATGCCGCAATGGAAAGATGCTCTCAGTAGGTTTTTAAATCAGTATCAAAATAATTGATTGGGTGGTTGCCAGGTGAGTAAAATAAAATTGCAAATTCAATCGGTGCTGTATAAAACAGACAAAAAAGCTATTTTACGTTCATTAGAATCTAGTATTGCTGCCGCGAAGTACACAGGGATAGACCTCACACTTGCATATGGAGATGCGTCACCGAAACCATTATTTACACCAGATGAAATAAGCGAAGTTAAATTAGCATATCAAAATGATGCAAACATAAGCTATGAGTATTTTAATGGAAATACTGGGCATGGTAAAGGTCAAAATTTGTTAGCTAGAAACCTAAAAGATGGATATTTGATGTTTTTAAACCCAGATGTAGTGATGGTTCCGGATGCGTTTACTGAACTTTTCAAACCCTTTGAGAATAAAAGTAATGATGTTGGAATAACAGAAGCAAAGCAAACTCCTTTTGAACATCCAAAGGAATATAATAAAATAACAGGAGAAACCAGCTGGGCATCAGGCGGGTGTATGTTAATCCCGGTTAACGTATTTCATAATGTAGGTGGGTTTGATGAATCATTTTTTTTACAGTGTGATGATGTTGATATTTCATGGAGAGTAAGGTTGTCAGGGAAGAAAATAATATATTGCCCTTCAGCTATTGTTTTTCATGATAAGAGACTTTCCGCTTCACATGCGCAATGGATGCCGTCTAATGCAGAAAGCCGATATACGGCAGAAGCACTTTTGTTAATGTGTTGTAAGTGGTCGCGGCCTTGGCGATTATGGCTTGCTTTAACTTTATATAAGATTAGAGGGACTGAAAACCATAAAAAAGCACTACGGTCTTATAGACTGATGAAAGCAAAAGGAAAACTACCTATACCAATAAATTCGTGTAGCTCTGTTAGTGATTTTAAAAAATTAAACTATGGAAAAATGCGGTTTACAGTATAATGGTTAATCTCGATTCTTCAATGGAGCAGTCATCTGTTTCCGAAGTGCTAAAATCGTTGGGCATAGCTGTTAATTATATTGATAAAAAATATGATTATTTCATGACAGTTATTACACGAACCCAAGGAGTTCGCCCCTATCTACTCAAGGAAACAATGCTATGTTTAATGGCGCAGGAATGTGATGATTTTGAATGGTTAATAACTGCTCATAAGGTGGACTCTGATTCGTTACAACAGATAAGGGATATGCTGAACCAGTCTCCAGTTTCATTTAATTCAAGAGTAAGAATACTGAGTATTGAAGAAGGAAACCGTACACAGCCATTAAATATTGGCTTTAAGGAAGCAAGGGGTAAGTATGTTTCGATTTTAGACGATGATGATATAGTGTTAGCTCACTGGGTAAGTGAATTTTTGGCTATGTCAAGACAAAATTCCGGTAAAGTTTTACGAACTATGCCATTGTGGCAAGGTTGTGAAGTGTTGAAAAGTCCAGAATCTGATCAGTATGCTTCATGTTCGGTAGAATCTCCGGTACACGGCACAGCTGAGTATGATTTTTGGAAACATTTTTATTTTAACGAGTCGCCTATACACTGTATGGCGTTCCCTAGTAATGCTTTTCAGGGTTGGGGAATAAACTTTGATGAAAATTTAAGCTTTACCGAAGATTGGGATTTTCTATTACGTATGGTAAGTGTTTGTGGCATTTGTAGCTCGGCAGTTCCTACTTCAATATACCGAAAGTTTAGGAATCTTAGTAATTCCAATACCGAACATAATTATAGGGAGCGGATAAAATGTTCTAAGTTAATACTGGAGAATATAAATAAGCACCGCCTTATTGTTCCTCCAGGGAATGTTTTTTGGAAAAACAGATCACGTGAAAATATTCTGAAATTATTTAAAACAGCAATATATGTTTTAAGGCATGAGGGCTTAGCTTCGTTTTTTCTTAGAATGAGAAGTAAATTAAAGGTAAAAGGGGATTTTGCTGGTGAAAAGAATTGTTAATGGTATTAAAAAAATATCTATTGTTTTTCTTAAAGCGGTCAAAATAATGAAGAATGAAGGCTTTTATGGTATTAGCAAACGATTGGACATGCTATTAGCTAAGGGTGGGGTATATGACTCTTATATTAATGAAGCTAAGTTAAATATAACGCTAAATAGAATCTACAACTTACCGGAGGTTATAATTGACAACGGAAGGGCTAAAACAGTCAACGTACTGGTTCCGGCATTCGATTTTAACTCGATTTCAGCAGGTTTTTTCGGTGTATTTCAAGCGGCGCTGTTTATTAAACGGCTTGGGGTCAATGTGAGACTTGTGATGTTTGATGATTTTTATTTCGTTTACAAAGATGCTAATGCTAAGCTTAAAAATTATCCGGGTTTAGAGAATCTTTTTGATGAGCTTGAAGTGGAGTGTATCGGTGACAGAAGAATGCCATTGAAGGTAAGCCCGTATGATACTAGCCTGGCGACTGTCTGGTACAGCGCTTATCTTGCAGAAAAAATACAGAATGTGTGTAATAACAACAAAGCATTTATTTATTTGGTTCAAGACCATGAAACAAGATTTTATCCTGGTTCCAGCCTTTCGCTACTTGCGGAACAGTCTTATAAAATGAATTATGCAGCAATGTTTTCTACCAGTGCTTTGCAGAATTACTTTATCCAACATAATGTGGGGGATATTGCTGGAAGAAAATTACAGCATATATTTTATGATAACGCTTGCTCTCGTCACCTTCCTTCTTTTATTCAATTTGAAAACACATACAAAAATTCTAAAAAAAGAAAATTGGTTTTTTATTCAAGACCGGTAGTAAACAGGAACATGTATGAACTAGGTGCTTTAGTACTTATAAAAGCAATAGAAATGAAAATACTTGATGCCGATGAATGGGAGTTTTATGCAATAGGTTTAGGGACGGCGGAATTAGAGTTGGCAGATGGTAAGTACATTAGCCAGATGCCAAGGATGAATTTGAAAGAATATATCGAAAGTATATCCGGGTATGATATGTGTCTTACACTTATGGCTTCGCCTCATCCGAGTTTAATTCCGTTCGACTTAGCTGGTTCTGGCTGTTTAGTAGTAACAAACAACTGTGATAATAAAAATCAGGACTATTTTGACAAGTATTCAACTAATATTATTTCATGTGAGCCGGATTTATATGCACTATTGGAAGGAATTAAACAAGCTGCAGTAAGGGTTCCGGATTTGAAGTCAAGGTACAAGTCTGCAGAGAATATGAAATTTCCGAGTTCTTGGGATGAGACTTGGACGAATGATCATGAGGAATTTGTTAAAAAAGTGGTTTTTTAAAATTTGTTGTTCTAAAATATTAGGAGGAGGACTGTATGAGTTTAACATTTAACGAGATATATTGCGAACAATGCAAAACGGCAGAAAATCCTATATGTGATTATAAGTTTAGGTTTAAGCTACACAGGCCTCCGCATTATCTAGAAGAATCAAAATATTTTTATAAAGTGGAAAATAATTGGAAGCCTGATATAGAATTATCTGAGCGAATTTCTAAAGCATATAGAAAGCAATATGAAGACCAAATTAACAAGGAAGATGGACAATGGAGTTATATTAACAGCAAAAAATTGAATATACACGAAATTCTGTTGGGAGATGACTATAAAAAAGCATCTGAAATACTATCTAATCCCTCCGGAAATTCGTTGTTATACGGGTTTGATTTGATTGAGGATTCATTATCGTCTGGAGAATTTTTTAATTGCAATGTTGCTGTTTGCTGGGATGCATTTATACGTTTATGTGAAGCCTGGGGTGTTGAAAAATGCTGTTTTCCTGAATCATATGGTTTCGCGGAACCACCTAGCTATAATCATCAGCTAATGTTAGAAAAATTAAATAGAGTTTTTTCATGTATAATAAAATTCCCTAACCCTTTTAGAACAGAGATAGGGGTTAAATTTGAAGAGGGTGTGGCTTCATGGAGAGCTATTCAGTCATTGCATCAAGCTTTTACGATATACGAAAAACTTGGTAGGAAGCCAGGTCGAGTTTTGGAAATAGGTGCAGGGACTGGAAGAACGGCATATTTTGCTAGTAAATTATTTGGTATTGATTATACGATCATAGATTTACCTTTGAGCTGTGCAGCATCAGCATATTATCTAGGGCGTACACTTGGAAGTGATGCCGTAGTATTGTACGGCGAATCCAAGGAAAGTGGTATTCATATATTACCGCCAGATAGCTTTTTAGGCAATAATAATGCTGATTTTGACTTAATAGTAAACTTTGACTCGCTTACAGAAATGGGATATTCTACTATGTGTGCGTATTGGTCACAAATAAAAAAATCAACATCTGCGTTTTTATCTGTTAATCATGAATTTAATGAATATTCATTACGTGATATAGCATTTGCTGATACTTCAATAAAATCGTATACACGAATGCCATACTGGTTGAGAATGGGTTATGTTGAAGAATATGTAACATTTGAAAGCATTAAACATAGACTTGTTCAAGCAAGGACAGAAGCTTTACGTTCTTATATCGGTGAATTGCAATTTCAAATTGGCGTAATACAAACGAAATATGAAAATCTAGTAATCCAAAATGAAAATATTGTGAGTCAAAATGAAGAAACTAAGAAAGTAAATGGAGAGTTAATACAGAACTTGACACAAAACATTGGTGAATTAAATACTGAAATAAGCTTAAGAGACAATAAAATAAATAAATTGAATGATGAAGCGAACTCTTTACATCAAAATATAAATAGATTTCAAATAGAGCTTAATAACATACTTAATTCATCATCGTGGAAGATAACAAAGCCATTTAGGAATCTTAGCAGAATATTAAAGAGGTGAATATATGAGCCTTAATTTCATTGATAAAATAGATATTAAGAAAATATGTATGGTCATAGTATGTGTTTTTATAATAATTACACTTATAAATTTTGACCGTGTGTTTGTAGCGCCAATCAGCAATCAAATTTTGTATACGATAGACATTAACCCTGGTTTTGATGCAATACCTGTAGGAGAAATGGTTGAAGGCATGCAAATAAGGCAAACATTCTTTTATGAAGGTTGGATGTCTAAATTTTCAGTTCAGTTTGCTACTTATGCCAGATATAATTATGGAAAAATGAATGTTTCATTATATATTAATAACAACAGAATATACGAAAGTATAGTTGAATATCAAGAGATTGAAGATAACGTATTCAGAAGCTTCTTATTACATTACCCTATTTACGTATCAAACGATTATGAACTGCAATTATTGATAACTGCGTTAGAAGGAGATTCAGGTAGTTCAATTACAACCTGGATTTCAATTAATGATGACTATGTGAAGGGTGATCTGTACGTAGACGATATATTGCATACAGAAAGCAATCTGCTGTTTAGAGTTGGGTATAGCAATGCGTTTATTAGGCCTGTTTTTTGGGGATTTGCTCTTTTATGGTTATTTGTGATTATGGTCATTATGTATCTATTGGCATATAGAAAAGTTGTTTTAGAAAATATATTTATTATTGTCGCCCTTGTAATAGGAATAACTTATTTATTTTTAATTCCGCCTCCACAAACCCCGGATGAAATTACTCATATAATTAGCTCTTATTATTATTCAAGTAGATTATTGGGTTTTCCTAATGATGCCGTAAGTGAAGCTGACATATATTTATTCAGGGGACCACGCTTAGGAAACGGGCTATGTTCATATAAAATTCTATATGAAACATTATTTGGAACAGCGGATAGAAGCACATCTATTTATATGAATTTTAGACCGCATAACGAGCCTTTTTATCTTTATTTATTTAGCGCTATAGGGATGGCTACTGCAAGGTCATTAAATTTCAACCTAGAAACTCTTATAATCAGCGGTAGTTTAATGAATTTGATATTTTATACTTTTGTGACGTATCTAGCTATAAAATTAATGCCATTTGGTAAAATGGTTTTGTTTTGTGTGGCTCTCTTTCCAATGAGTATACAACAAGCAGCATCAAACTCTCCTGATTCTATTTTAAATGCATTAACTTTTTTATTAATCGCATATTCATGTTATCTAGCAGTCAATATTAACAAAATAACAATACGAAACTACATTTTATTAACAATTCTTCTGGCCATAATAGCTCCCATTAAGGGAGGAATATACTTGCCATTTGTTTTGATGTGTTTATTAGTTCCGGTTGAAATAATTAAAATGCCTTATAAATGTATAGATGATTTATTAAAAAATAAAAAGATAAGAAAAGATATATTTGTTTATTTTTGCACGTTTGTTGTAATTTCTATTCCATTTGCTATACTTACACTAAACAGAATATTTTTTGTAGCGACCGAAGCTCATCCTGGACATGCACAACGAGCTACTTACACTGTATCGTTTATAATTCAAAATCCAATTGATTTTTTATTTATATTTATTAATACCCTACATAAGTTGAGCGATTTTTATATTCTTTCGGCAGTAGGCAGTAGGCTTGGTTCATTAAATATTCCTATTCAAGGTAGTCTAATTTTTGGATTTATATTTGTTGCTTTTTTGTCAGCTTTAAGTGTGGAAGAAAGTATTATGGATGGAAAAAACTTATTTATAAAAAATAAAAATTGGATTGTTATTGCATTATTGTGTGTGAGTGTTTTTACTTTGACATTATTGGCTATGTTTATTGCTTGGACAGCTTACGGTTCCAGTTTTATTGACGGAGCACAAGGGAGATACTTTACCCCGGTAATCCCATTGCTTTTCCTATTATTAGCGAAAGCTCCTATTGCTATTAAACGTAACATAAATAGTATATTAATTGTATCAATTATGGTTTTGCAATTTTTTACTGTTATAAATGTACTAGAAGTTTTTGCTTTTTCGTAACCTTAATGTCATAATGGAGAGAAGTATGTAATGAAAATTCTTGTAATAATACCAGCATATAACGAAGAGGATAGTATCGAAAGGGTTATAGATAACCTTGTAGAAAACTACAAAGAATATGATTATGTAATTATAAACGATGGATCACAAGACCGTACACAAGAAATATGTGAAAAAAGAAATTATAATTATATTCACCTACCTCTTAATTTGGGTATTGGCGGCGGGGTTCAAGCCGGATATCTATATGCGTCAGAAAAAGATTATGACATTGTTGTTCAAATGGATGGTGATGGTCAGCATAACCCTGCTTATATTGAGGCATTGATCAAGCCTATCGTGGATAAAGGCTCAGATTTTACTATTGGTTCTAGATTTATTGAAAAAAGGGGTTTTCAAACGTCGTTTATGCGAAGATTAGGGATTAAAATACTTCAGCTTGTTATAAAACTGTGTTGTGGGTATAATGTTAGCGATGCTACAAGTGGGTTTAGAGCTGTTTCAAAAAATTTAATAAAGTTTTTTTGTGAGAATTATGCTCATGATTATCCAGAGCCAGAGGCAATTGTATCAGCTATATTAAATGGATTTAAAGTTAAAGAAGTCCCTGTGGAGATGAATGAACGTGATGGTGGAGAATCATCAATCAATGGCTTTGTATCTGCTCATTATATGTTAAAAGTTTCTTTGGCGTTGTTGTTTTATAGAATGGGGACAAAAAGGATTAAGGTATGATAGTTCAATATCAAATATCACTTGTTTTGGGGATTTTGTTTTATCTTTTTATTTTAATAGTTTTAATAATCCGCAAAAAGATTAATGTGAGATACTCAATATTATGGTTTTCAGTTGCTGGCGTGATGTTAGTACTTGCTATTTTTCCGCAACTTATAGCAATCATGGCAGAATTTATGGGTATAGCCTCACCTGCGAACTTGGTTTTTGTATTTCAAGGTTTTTTTGTGTTACTTATTGTGATTTATTTAACTTCAATAGTATCTTGGCTTACGAATCGTTTACATCGAATAGTGCAAACCCAGGCTTTGCTAGAAAAAAGATTGCGCGATCTAGAAGATTCTCAAAATATAAGCTAAAGGAGTCCTAGATATTATGAAGAAAACATTTTGCATATTTTCGGCAACATATTTTCCTAATATGGGCGGGGTAGAGCGTTATACTTACAACCTTGCTAAACAATTGATTGTTAAAGGGCACAGGGTAATTGTAGTAACATCAAATGTTTTTTGTTTAGATAATATTGAAGTTTTGGAGCAAATAAAAATATATCGTATGCCTTGTTTTAAGCTTCTAAATGGAAGATTTCCGGTACTAAAACTGAGTTTAAAATTCTGGAGCTTGCATCGACAATTGTTGAATGAAAAAGTTGATTATGTTATTGTAAACACTAGGTTTTATGTGCACTCCCTGTACGGAACCATATTTGCGAATAAGGCTGGTAAAAAAAATATTGTAATTGAACATGGTTCTGGTCATTTTACCGTGGACAATTATGTTCTTGATTCACTAGGGCATTTATATGAACATGTGATAACCGCATTAATAAAGCGGTACCAGGTTGATTTTTATGGAGTATCCAGTGCGTGTAATGTTTGGCTTCGACATTTCAAAATAAAAGCAAAAGATATTTTATATAATTCTGTAGATGTAGGAGAAATAAGCGAGCTTATAAAAAATCCTACAAAAAATTATCGTCAAATGTATAAATTAAAGGAGGATGCCTTAATTGTAACCTACACAGGTCGTTTAATTCAAGAAAAAGGTATATTAAAACTCTTAGATGCTGTAAAAATTCTTATAAATGAAGGATTTCCCATATACTTGATTATAGCGGGGGAAGGTTTATTGCAAAAAGAAATAGGGAAGCAGCAAACACAAAATATTATATTTTTGGGACGTATTGAATTTTCGGATATAGTTGCATTACTTGATCAATCAGATGTTTTTTGTTTGCCTACTGATTACTCAGAGGGATTCCCAACCTCAATTATAGAGGCGGCTGCCTGTCGATGTTTTTGTATTTCTACTGCGCATGGAGGTTCAAAGGAGTTAATTTTGGACGATAGTTACGGAGCAATATTGGAAAAAAACACCGCTGAATCTATAGCGACAGTACTGCGTAAGGTCGCTATAGATTATGAATATAGAAGCGCTGCTACAGAAAAGGGTTATGGTCGGGTCGCTGAGCTTTTTAATTGGAATGCTACGGTAAAAAAGCTTATCGATGTAACTGCGGGTTAGAAGTGAGGAAATAAGGAATGATAAAAATTTCAGAACTTAATGATCCACCTGAAAAATATGGCGCTGAGCGTGCAGCCGAAGTTGCTCACCTTGTGGCAAAATATTCTGAAATGCATGAGACTGAGCGTGCCTTTGTTACAGGGTTGATTTTGCACTATAAGCCTAAAAAAGTATTAGAGGTTGGTGTCTCAAGTGGGGGGGGGTCAGTAGTAATACTTAACGCTATAAGGGACATTGTAGATGCACACTTATATTCTATAGATTTATTTGAACAATATTATAAGGACAAAAATAAGCCAATTGGCTGGCTGGTAGAAGCTGCTGCACCAGAGCTTTCTGGCATGAGAACATCTTATGCCGGAAAAGATGCGGCACAAGTAATGGATTTTATTGGCGAAGTAGATTTTTTAGTACTGGATACAGCGCATGTTCACCCGGTAGAGACATTAAATTTTTTGTGCATATTACCTTATTTGAAGGACGGTGCAGTAGTTGTACTTCATGATATTTCACTTGGTCTAGGTCGTAAAGGATATATAGCAGCAGGCAATGCGAATAGAATATTATTTAGCACAGTTGCCGGAGAAAAACTGACCCCGCAGGAAAAGTACGCGCCTTTCCCTAACATAGGCGCATTTCAAGTTAGCGTAGATACACGGACGTATCTATATAATATGTTTTCAAGTTTGTACTTGCCTTGGGGCAGACTATATGCAAGGCCGTGGAAGATGTTTGTAATTTCTGAACTTATAAAAATATACGCTGAAACATTTAAGCGTTTTTATGGTATTAAGTATCACGATATGTTTTTGGATGCTGTTAAGGCTCAAGATACTTTGTATAAAAATGTATCCTTTTTTACTTTTACATTACAACTAGTTTGGCAGTTTGTAAACGGTGGATTGAAATTGTTGGCAGGAAAAATTTAGAATTTGAAGGTTGGTGCTTCGTTAGTGAAGGAAAAACTTGAAGATGTACTTAAAAATGGTAATATTGCTGATTTCCTATCATGGTGGATCTATAATGATGTGCTGTCTCCGGAAAGCAGCCGTGTTTTTAATCGGTATTACAATGCGCAAATAAGGCATTTTGGGATTTATCTGCAATACTACTATAACCGTAGGACAAAGGATTTAATGGAAATATTAAAACGATCTTCAAACACTGATGTGCTTGAAATTGGAACTGGTTGCGGAACAGAGGCCTTATGGATTGCTTCAACTGGGGGGTGGGGCAGCGTTACAGCAATAGATGTTAGTGAAGATAAAATTGACACAGCAAGAGAAAGGAAGCGCATAATTGAAGATTTAACAAAAAGAACTTTAAATATAGATTTTCGCAGTGAGAATATAATAA
>Ga0209755_10003190_pt1 | contig 20933 bp, 25 predicted proteins | sample TergutCo191P1_FD_187301 | JGI IMG/M metagenome (GOLD analysis project Ga0209755, IMG submission 187301) | Cornitermes sp. P1 segment gut microbial communities from Petit-Saut dam, French Guiana - Co191P1 (SPAdes) (version 2) | ecosystem: Host-associated > Arthropoda: Insects > Digestive system...
TGTTGTGCAAGCGGAAATATAAAGCATGGTTATTTTATCGTATTTCAATATCGAATGTACCGATTATGCACCGCTACAACGATAATTCACAAAACGCCTGTTTTCTGTTTTGTAAAATTGGTACTTTCAATATGCAAAGGCATACAGCGCGGATTGTGCGTTATAGCTTCACTGTATCGCAAATTTTTAGTGATATTCCCGCCAAAAAAAGAACAAATAAATAGCCGCCGTTATGTGTGTGCTAACCATAACGGCGGCTTGGGATTGCTGTTGATTGTTGTCTAACTGCTAGAACTCATTAAACACTATTTCATCTATTACAATCTCACCATGATATTTTTCGGGATTGCTATAGATTATCACTTTCTTAATGAATTTCTGCATGAATTGTAACCGTTCCACGTTCTTTAGTTTGCCCCAATTTTTACGGAAGTTTGTTATAATGTCCTTTGCGCTGTAGGTTATGGCTTTTTCCTTTTGTGCGTTTTGCAACAATATTAACCGTGATTCCAATTCCCCGCGCCGCTCGTTACTTGCCTTTACCATTCCTTGGTAAGTGTTGAAATCAATCGCACTTGCAACAAACAGATTTATTATTTCTGCTGTTTTCTTCTCTATCTGTTTGACTTCGGCGGTCATGGTTGCAATTTCCGCGCTGTTGTCGTGTTGCGGCTTTTCTGTTTGTGTTTGGCAATCCTCATAGTTTGCAAGATAATTTTCAAACGCCTTTTCTACCTTGCTATGTGCTATAATTTTAGCGTTACAACACTTTTGAAGCGTTGAATTTTTATTTACACAACGGTATGAAACATGGGTAATTGTCTTGCCGCTTGCCGTGTCTTTTCGGTGTTGCCAATGGGTTGTATATTTCCCGTCGCATAACTTACAAGATAGAACGCCACAAAAATATACTTCCTCTGTTGGGCGTTTTGTCTTTGTAATTTTCTGTATCTTGCCTATTTTTTCCTGTACTTGGTAATACGTTGTTTCGTCCACAATCGGCGCATGATGTCCGTCTACTTCAAAATATCGGGTTTCATCTTCCATTGAATAACGCACTTTACCAACATAGTTAGGGTTTGATAAAACATTTCTAACCCCTCTTGTAATCCACGCTTTGTTTAATTTTGTGGTTACATTTTCATTGTTTAGTGTATCGGCTATTTGCGAAAATGTAAAATCATCATGCAAATACATTTTGAATATGCGGCGTACTGTTGCCGCTTCTTCTTCGTTTATCTCCTGTATTCTGTTGCCGTTTTCCCTGTTATAGCCGAATGATGAAATATGGCTGCATAGGCTATATCCCTCTTTGGCTTTTCGCTCGAATCCTAACCGTGTACGCTCTGATAAATTTTCCCGCTCGAACTCTGCAAATATTCCCACGATTTTAAGAAACATTCTGCCTGTTGCGGAACTTGTATCAATACTTTCGCTTAACGAATTGAACGCGCAATTATGTGTATTGAACATTTCAACCAATTCTATCAGATTTTTGGTTGAACGTGTAAGGCGGTCAATTTTGTACACCAATACATTTTTTACCTTGCCGCTGGTAACGTCTGCCAACATCTGTTTTATTGCGGGTCTGCCCTCTATATCTTTTCCGCTTATGCCCTCATCAGCGTATACAGAAAAAATATTCCACTCTTTAAGAGTAGCGTATGCCCTTAGTTTTTCTTCTTGCGCTCGAATTGAAAAACCCTCTCTTGCCTGCTCGTCGGTGCTAACTCGAACATACACACCAGTATTAACCATTTTCACCGCTCCCATTCTTTTCAGAATTTGGCGGCGTTTGCTGTTGTTCCTTGTCGGCGGCTAATCTTGGCATGGAAGTATGTAGAAAAAATTTTATCATTTCCCGCTGTAGATTTTTGGGAAGAACGATTTTTTCTTTTGCGGGTGTTTCCCGCTTATCCATTTATTTACACCTCTCATATAATGGCTATGGCTGATTATATGCGGTGTAAATCAAAAAAAGCCCGCAGGACAAGGCTTTTCGGGATATTGTTTTTTATGTACCCAGTCAAGCCTATGGGCAGAAAATATGCGGAAATGAAAAATAGGAATGCTAATAGACTAAATCTTGCACTAGCTGCATAAATACCAATAACATGAATCACAAATATTAATAACAAGTGAAAAATATACATAAACAAAGCAACTATTATGAATGCAATTATTCGAATAATAGGTGCTGATATTGATTGGTAGAGTTTAAGATGTTTAATTAAATGAGCCTCTAATTTTTCGTCGTTTATCATTTTTAACTACCTTTCTGTAGCACACTTTCGTATTAACACAACTCGAAATTCCACTACATATCAAAAAACCTCACACGAAGCATTATAGCCATTAGGCAAACTTTGAACTTCAACGCAACAACACTCACCCATTATATAGAAATACCTTGACAATGTAAACAATAAGTGTTTCGTATTTAGTGTGAATTGAGCAACCGATTTTATACGGTGTAAACTTTCAGTATTGTGTGGTTTCAGCATATGAAGCTACAATGATTTATGTTATAATGGCAACAGTTAGAAACGCCCACAAAAAAACAGCAAGCCAATTGCGTATGGCATTACAATAAGCAAGAAAGAGCAAGAGCCCTAATCGAAAATGCGTGTATCGAGGAGGAGGAAATCCAAATGGCAGTAACAGCATTGCAAAGACAAAGCGAAGATAAAATTATCCGCCAAGCCTACCAGCGCAGAAAAGATGAAATTTATTTTTACAACAAGGAACGCGCAGAAGATAGGCAAAAACTGGAGCAAGCGGAAACGACAATCGCTGAACAAGCGGAAATAATAGCTCGTCTCCAAGCGCAACTTGCAAACAAGTAACCCCTGCCTTTGAAACAAAAAAGCGGCTACCCATGTCCGCTTTTTTTATTACCGTTTCCGTCTTTTATCCGCAAAGTAACCGCACCGCTCGCCGGAGCTTTCATACACAACGGCAGAGGGCATTTGTGCGCACTTGAAACCAAAATATCTACACGAACGCGGGAATTTAACATTCCACGTATTTGCGTAGTGAATGCAGTGCATACAATTTATTTTTACATTTTCATCAGGGTTGTTTTCTGTATTCATGCGAAAAAATCTCCTACATAAAAAAATCTTCTAACACTATACCAAATTTTTCATAATCGTGCAGGGCTTGTCATATATTTTTCTAGGACTAATGAAAAGGGGTGTTGTGAATGCTTATCAGAATTGCAGGCACATTGCTTGTGATGGCGGGCAGTGTGGGGCTTGGGATGTATTTTTCCGCGAAGGAGAGTTTTCGCGTACAAGATTTGCTGGAGTTTAAAAAGGCGTTACTTATTCTTTCATCCGAAATTGAATATATGCGCTCAACGCTGGCAGATGCCTGCGAAAATATTGCCAAACGGACAAGCCATGGTGTTTCGCAAATTTTTGAACGGTTTTCGCAATTGCTTTCGGAAGGCGAGGGCGAAACAGCATACCAGCTTTGGCTGGAAGCAATGGAAACCAACCAAGACACAACAAACCTTGCCCGCGAAGACCGCACCGTTCTTGAAGACTTCGGCAAAACGCTGGGCTACTTGGACAAGCAAATGCAAAAAAACGCCATAGACTACGCCGTTTCCTACATTGATGAAAAAGCCGCCGCACTTGCCGCTTCATCCGCAAAAAACAAACGAATGTACCAAAGCCTTGGCGTAATCGGCGGCCTGCTAATAACCGTAGTCTTGTGGTAAATACAAAGGAGGATTTTTCATGGATATCAGCTTATTATTTCAAATAGCCGCAGTTGGCATACTGGTGACGGTTCTGAATCAAGTCTTAAAAAACGGCGGGCGTGACGAACAGGCAACCATGGTAACAATCGCGGGTATCGTTCTGGTTCTCTTCTGGATTGTGGGTCATATTGCAGATTTATTTACGCATTTGCGCGTTATGTTTGAGCTATGAGTATCTTTCAGATTGCGTTTATCGGGATAATCGGAATGGTGCTTGCCGTTCTGATGAAAAGTTACAACCCTGCGCTGGCGGTGCTTACATCGCTGGCGGTTGGCGTGATTATATTCTTGATGATTCTGCCGATGTTTGCGGAAGCGATTGGTTTTGTGCGGCATCTGGGGGAGATGGCAGAGGGCTTGGGCGCGTATACGTCGCTGGTTCTTAGAGTAATTGGCGTGGCGTATATTGCAGAACTTGGCGCAAGCGTTTGCGCAGACGCGAACGAAAGCGCGATTGCGGCAAAAATAGAACTTGCGGGGCGAGTAATTATTTTAGTGATGGCAATGCCCGTAGTGGTAGACATTGTGCGGGTTGTAACGGGGTTACTACCATGAACGGGGCGGTGGATTACGTTGAAGAAGTAATAGGGCTGATAGGTCTGGAGCGTTACGATATCGGAATTTTGGACAGGCCGGGTATGCCGCGCTTTTCGGATTTGGTACGCGACGCGCTGACGGGACAGATTAATCTAACGCCGAACGGGATTTTTTCGGCATTTGGGGAATTTGTTTTCGCAGAGCTTTTGGCAAACGGAAATATAATTCGGCAACTGGTTGTGATTGCTGTTTTGGGCGCGCTTATGAGCTGTTTAACCGAGGCGTTTAAACACAAGTCTGCGGGCGAAACAGGATTTTATGTAACATACTTGATGGCGGTTTTGTTGGCTGTTTCTTCATTTTATATCAGCGTGGAAATTCTAAACGGGTTGGTTTCGCTGGTTAGTGCCATAATGCTTGCGTCCATCCCGCTTATGATTGGGCTTATGGTTATGGGCGGAAATTTTGTTGGCGCGGCGGGGTTTCATCCCATGCTGTATTTTGCATTTCAACTTGTGGCGTGGTTTATTTCTGCCGTGTTTATCCCCATAGTTTTTGTATCTGCCGCGCTGGATATCACGGGGCAAATTTCGCCCGATGGGCATAAACTGGGAAAAATGGCGGCTTTACTGCGCCAAATCGGAAACTGGGCGTTGAAAGGCATTTTAGCAACCTTTGCGTTTTTGCTGACCCTCCAGAGGTTTTCTGCACCCATTATCAGCAACGCAACCATCCGCACTTCCCGAAGCGTGGCGGGTGCAGTTCCCGTTGTTGGCAACGCACTAACCGCCGCCGTGGATACTGTCGTGAATTTCAGCCAAGCCGCAAGAAGCGGCGTGCTTATCGCTTTGGTTTTGGTGCTTTGTTTCGTGATTGCCGCGCCTCTTTTGAAAATGTTTGTGATTTCGCTGGTGTACCGCATAGCCGCGGCATTTTTGCAACCCATCGCAGACCCCCGCCTAGTCTCCCTCATGGACGGCATAGGCAAACACATGGCAATGCTGTTTAACGCCGCCGCACTGATTGGCATAATGTGCGTGTACGTTGTGATTATTTTGTTGTCGTTTTAACGTGCTTGCACAGCAAATAGGAGCTGATATAATATTTACAGAATAATTGCAAAACATAGCAACTGCAATTTTAGGAAAGGGTTGATTCTATGTTTCAAACTGCTTCCGGCAATATAATTCCTTTCCCGGAAAAAATAAAAGAAGAGTTCCAAGTTTTTGAAACAAGCATTTTATTCAATATGAGTTTTGAGAAATTCAAATTATTTATTAATGAATTTGTGGAGCAACTCTCTGAGCCATTATTTTTTGTTCTTGAAATACCACTATCGGAACATGAAGAAATTGAATTACGAAAAGATGATACTTCTCCATTCCATAAAAAAATTTGTTACTTAGACAAGCAATCTAAAAGACAAATAGGTGAAATTTTCAAATTATATGGTGAGTTACTATTGAATGATGGCATTTCGAAATTTGCGATTTACTCACACGTTACAAATGATGGGGTTTATATCCAAAAATATAAAATTGCAAGCATCTTTAGTCATGCACCGACAGACTATATTGAATTTCTTGAAAAACATGGTCTTACTCAAACTGAAAAACTCCTAACTGCATGGGACACTTTTTCCTATGAATTCCCCGGACAAGCAAATGCAGTCGAAATTGATGGAATGATTGTTTATGATGTATATGATGAACTCGTGAAAAAAGGAATGTATGTTGCAAATGTCGTGGAAGATTGAGGCTGGCAAACGTGCATAACAAGCATCAGTTGCATTATTTCAACCCTTCACAAATTACTCCCTATAATATCGTGGTATCCATCATGTATTCATAACTTGAATAATCGCTTGTTCCCTCGAATAAGCACTTGTTGCCTTGCGTAAACCGAAAGTGCGCGGGGCACGACAGGGTTTCCCGTATGCTTCGGCTCATCTTGCCTGAACTTGGCGCGGGAAGAATCTGCCCTGTGTGTTCGCCGATGGAAATGTGCAGGCGGAATTTCCCTTGCCGCAGTTCGATTGCACCGCGTTCACAGCGTTGAATTTTTACGCCTTTGTATGTTGCAAGACGGTATTCGCGCCCGTTTATCATCACCACGCAGATACAGCCCCAAAAGCGCAGCCCGTAAAAAGGGATTCGCGCTACCGATACCATTATGGAACAATCTGTTTCAAATGCGTTGCTGTGTATCCATGTGTATTCCGACGGGAAAGAGCGTCCGCTGTCTGCTTCGATATACCCCTTGCCGACGCTGAAATTCTGCGTTTCGCCATTCAAAATAACCGTGCCGTGAATGGCGTGATTCATGCTTATTACTTCGTGGCGGCATTCCATTGGGAAAAATCTGAACGGCCCCATGATATCGCCGCGGATTGGCGTAAGATTTTCGTACATAATGTTTCCAACCAAAGATAGCTCCGCGCTTTGAATATCCACTGATATCCCCGATGCAGAAAACGTGCTGTTGCCAACGCGAATGCGGTCTGCGCGTTTATCGTATTCCGAAAGCGGGTACAAAACGGAATACGATTTTTTATCCGTAATAACCCAAATAAACGCGCTGTCATCTGCCCGCCCGGGGATAACCGCAAGCGACTTCCCCGCTACCTGATGCTTGAAATACCAGCCTTCAAACCGTCCGTTCATGTGAATACCATTCCTTTCATAAAATTAGCCTTGCCTTGGAAAGTTACATTTACACAACTTCAAACAAAAAGGCATAGTATATCACAAAAGGAGTGAGTTGCTATGCCTTTAACTTTTCCGCCTGCGCCAACCGCGTTTTTTAAACGTGCGAACGAACCCGAAACACGAACCGAAATGCGAAACGAGCCGCCCCACAGTTCAAGTGACGGGCTTAGATTATACCCGCTTAATCCGGGACGCGCCGTGAGAGTGGAGCCTTTGTCGCGCCCAAATTTGCCGCCGCACAAAATGGCACCGTTGCAACATTTGCTGAAACCGATTCAAATTCCGCAGATGCAACAGCAAATGCAACAACCGCCGCAAATGCAACAGCCGCAACGCCCCATGCATTCGCCAATGCCACCGATGCCGCAATTTGCGCCACCTATGCAAGCTCCGCAACCGCCGCAGTTTCCGCAAATGCAACCACCACCCTATCCCACAGAGCAACTTCCGCCGGAAAAGGCCGCAGAGCAATTCCGCCGCATGAACAAAACCCTGCCCGATGGCGTTAGGTACGAGCCGCTGGATGACGACATCATGAAAATTCTACGCGAAAAAAATCCGGGAATAATACCAAAAATGCCCGAGCCGCCAAAAGCACAAGAAGCCCAAAAAACGCAAGAAGCAATGCCAACAGAAGCACCGCCAACACCGCAGAAGGAGACAACCCCCACGCCGCAACCATTCGGCACGCGCACGCCGATGATTCCCGTACAAATCGCGCCGCCCGCTACGGAACAAAATCCCTCTCCTGTATTGCCGCCAAGGGCAAAGAAAATTCTAAAGCGTCTGGCGCATGAGGAGTATTACTCCTCGGTTTTGTATGCCAATTTTGCGGAGCGGGAAAAAAAAGAACCCTTCACAATTCTTGCAAGGGATTCTAAAATACGTCTTGAATTATACACCGCGCTTCTTGCGGAAAATTTCAAGGAAAATTTCACGCCCAAAGAAGCAAAAACGCAACAGGAAATTCCCAACGCCACAGCCCTCGCCATTTTCCGCGAAAACAAAAGCCTAACCGCACTGGCAAATCTCATAGACACAGCCGCCGACACCCCCGCCGAAAAACAACTTACACGCCTGTTACACAAAAAAATTATCGGGCATCAACTATTGCTTTCGTTTGACAAATCCGCGCAAGAATGACAAAATACACAAAGAATTAATCTTAGAAATTTTCAGGGAGCGTTGTGTATGATTGTAGTTATTCGGCCGGATGTTTCGCAGGAAAAAATTGACCATCTAATTAAATGGCTTTCGGATAAGGAATTAATTGTACGTGAATTTCACGGCGAAAAACAAAATGTACTTGGACTTATAGGAAACACAAAATGCATCGACATGGATATGCTCAAAAGCCTTGACATTGTAGAATCCGCATCAGACATGAACGACACGTTTAAGGCAAGCAACAGGAAAATGCACCCTGCGGATTCTATCGTTAATTTGGAATCGGGAACTGGGCCGAAAATCGGCGGCGGAAACTTCGCGCTTATTGCAGGGCCGTGTTCTGTGGAAAGCCGCGAACAGCTTACGGGCATCGCAAAGGATGTTAAGGTTGCGGGGGCTAATTTTCTGCGTGGCGGCGCGTTCAAACCGCGTACATCGCCGTATGATTTCCAAGGCATGGGAAGCGCGGGGCTGGAGATTCTTCTTGAAGCGCGGGAAGCAACGGGTCTGCCGATTGTCACGGAATTAATGTATCTTCACAATTTGGACGAGTTCATCGAAAAGAAAATTGACGTAATTCAAATAGGCGCGAGAAACACGCAAAATTACGACCTTCTTAAAGAATTGGGACGCAGTACGAAAGCCCCGATTCTTCTTAAGCGCGGGCTTGCGGGTACACTAAAAGAACTTTTAATGAGCGCGGAATACATAATGGCGAACGGAAACGAAAACGTCATTTTGTGTGAACGCGGCATTCGCACATACGAGCAAGATTATGCGCGCAACACGCTGGATTTATCTGCCGTTCCTATTTTGAAAAAGCTGACGCATCTGCCGATAATTGTAGACCCGTCACACGCAACGGGGCGGTCGGATATCGTGCCGTCTATGGCTCTTGCCGCCGTTGCCGCGGGCGCGGACGGCATTATCGTGGAGGTTCACAACGACCCTAAAAACGCGCTGTGTGACGGTGCGCAATCCCTTACGCCCAAGGAATTTGCAAAGCTGTCTAAGAAAATTACAAAGCTGCACAAGGCGTTGGAAGAATGAAGCGCGTAGGAATTGTAGGGCTTGGGCTAATCGGCGGCTCTTTGGCGAAGGCGTACAAGCGGACGCAGGGCATTACCGTGCTTGGCAGTGATTTGGACAGGTCTATCGTGGAATTTGCAAAACTTGCAGAAGCAATTGACGGAGAACTTACAGACGTAGAATTAATAAACTGCGACTGCATTTTGCTTGCAATTTTCCCACAAGGCGTAATCAACTGGGTATACGACAAGGCGAAAAAAGGATTACTAAAAGGCACAACCGTCATAGATTGCGCGGGAACAAAAGGGCGCGTTTGCGCAGAGCTTTTCCCAATGGCAAAAGAACACGGCTTCACCTTTGTTGGAGGGCACCCGATGGCGGGTTTGCACCGCTCGGGCTTTAAATTCAGCCGCGAAGATTTATTTGACGGCGAGCCAATGGTTATTGTTCCGCCGACAAATGACGATATCAGACTTTTAGACGACATTTCAACATTGCTTAAACCGCTTGGTTTCGGGCGCATTTCCGTTGCAACCGCCGCAGAGCATGACGAGATTATTGCATTCGCTTCGCAAATGCCGCACATTATTTCAAATGCGTTTGTTAAAAGCCCCACCGCACCGCGTCACAAAGGGTATTCGGCGGGCAGTTACCGCGACCTTTCCCGCGTGGCAAGGCTTGACCCCGATATGTGGACGGAACTTTTTTTGGAAAACAAAGAATTTTTGCTGGACGAATTTAACTATTTTATACAGGCGGCGGAAAAATACCGAGACGCGCTAAAGGACAACGACCCTAAAAAACTGCGCGAGCTTTTGGACGAAGGAAGCCGCATAAAACGAGAGGTTGACGGCCCGTGAGAAAAACAGTGCAAGTGGAATTTTCGGGGGCAACTTCCAAAAACTATGAAATTATCATTGAGAACGACATATTAAAAAAAATCGGCGAGACGTTAAAAACAACGGACATGGCTATGGAAAAAGTGAAAACTTTTGCCATTGTTTCCGACGAAACCGTTGCCGCGCTTTACGAGGAAACCGTTGCAGAATCCCTTGTAAACGAGGGCTTTAATGTGATTTCCTTTACGATAACGCCCGGCGAAAAATCTAAAAGCGCGGCGCAGTTTTTTGCGTTGCAAAATTGGCTTGCGGAAAATCAAATTACCCGCAGTGATGCGTTAATTGCGCTGGGCGGCGGCGTTGTCGGCGATTTAACGGGCTTTACGGCGGCAACATATTTGCGCGGATTACCCTTCGTGCAAGTGCCTACAACTTTGCTTGCAATGGTGGACTCCTCCGTGGGCGGCAAAACGGGCATAGATATCCCCTCGGGCAAAAATCTGGTTGGCGCGTTCAAGCAACCCGCCGCCGTTATTTGCGACCCCTCTACACTTAAAACCCTCACGCCCGAAATTTTCAGCGACGGCATGGCAGAGGTAATCAAGCACGGCATGATTAGAAGCGCGGATTTGTTGCGCGTTCTTTCGGCGGGCGATGTTCATGGAAACATAACCGAAATCATAGAGGCGAATGTAAACATAAAACGCGATGTGGTTCAAAAAGATGAGTTTGACACGGGCGAACGGCAGTTGCTGAATTTTGGGCATACTATAGGCCATGCCATTGAAAAATTAAGCAACTTTGATGTTTCCCACGGCAATGCCGTTGCAATCGGCATGAGCATTATTACCCGCGCCGCTGTGAAAAAAGGCGTCTGCCCGCAAGAATGCTTGGATGTTTTGGACGGGCTGTTGCAAAAATTTAATCTGCCTAACAGCACAAACTTCCCCACAGACGCGATTTTTAATGCCGCGCTACAAGACAAAAAACGCACAGGCGATACCATTACGGAGGTAATTCCCGTTTCCGTTGGCAACTGCGAACTGAAAAAAATCCCTGTACGCGAACTTCTTGAGTGGATGGCGTAGAATGGAAATTAGGGCATTAACCGGTGACGATATTCTTTGGACGAAACTGGCCGATTACGCCAACGCCTGTTCATGGAAGGCGGGCGCGGAACTTTCGGAGAAGATGAAGAATCATCATTTTTCGGGATGGGAACGGGTTTTTGTTGCATTGTCTGGCAACGAAATTGTGGGGTACTGCACGCTCTCTAAAACCGACTGCATACCAAACCTTCCATACACCCCTTACATCGGGTTCATTTTCGTTTGCGAAACATTCAGAGGCAATCGAATCAGCGAAAAGCTGTGTGCTTGCGCCGCAGAATACGCAAAATCAATCGGCTTTCAAAATGTATATCTTATCAGCGACCACGTTAATCTTTATGAAAAATACGGCTTCACCAAAATTAACGAACAACTCGCACCATGGGGCGCAATGGAAACGATATTCACCCGCCCAACCGAACCAAAAAAACCCGAAATGACCGCCCAAGACGCGGTAGAATTAATCCGACTGTTTGAGCAAAACGGCATCGAAATTTGCGTAGACGGCGGTTGGGGCGTGGACGCGCTTCTTGGTACGCAAACGCGAAAGCATGACGACCTTGATATTGCACTGCCCCACAAATTTGTGCCAAAACTGCGCGAAATTTTGGAAAGCCGCGGATTCAAAGATATCCCCCGTGACGATACACGGGAATGCAATTTTGTTCTTGGCGACAGCCGCGGTCGCTTGGTTGATATTCACTCGTACACCTTTGATGAAAACGGAAAACACATTTTTGGTGTTGCCTATGAGCCGCACCAGCTAACAGGGCGCGGAACAATCGAAGGCTATCCAGTGAAGTGTATTCCGCCCGCCACGGCAGTCGAATTTCACACAGGCTACGCCATTGACGAAAACGATTACCGCGATGTAAAAGCATTATGCGAACGGTTTGGCATTCCGCTTCCGAAAGATTATACGAAATTTGAAAAACCGCAAGGGTAGCAGGGAGGTTGATTTTATGGAAAAAGCTATAATCCCGCCCAAACTAACGGTAAATATTTTAGTGAATATTTTATCGGATGCAATAAAATTGTACCCCCATATTGTTGCCGTTGGACTGGTCGGCAGTTTTGCAAGAAACGAACAGCGCGCAAACAGTGACGTTGATATCTTGCTGAAACTCAACAATGAGGGGAAATTTCAAGATGCCCTTGAAACATTTGGAGAGTATGTGCGGCAGGTGTTGGATTATCAATTTAACAAACGGGTTGATATTGTTAGATACGACAGGGCCTGCGATTGCAGTACCCGCGAGCCAAAACCTAACGAAGTATGGTTCTGCCGTGAAAGTTTTGCGCAAATGTTACGGGAAGTAGTGTGGCTCTATGAAAGATAGAATTATAATCGGAAAGATACAAGACTATGTAAGACGCACAAAAAGAATCTACGAACTTATAAAAGATTTGGACGAACAAGAGATTCTTTCCTTGGATGACAGCTTCGCGCTTACGCAATTTTTAATAAATATTCACTCACTATTTTCTAATATCACCAGTGACGAAATTGCAAGAAAACAGGTTGACCTAGGCATTCGCTCATTAAACACCTGCCGAAACATCTCTGCCCATGATTACGATGCATTAGACTGGGTTAGAGTTAAACAGCTTTGCAAAAAGCTCCTTTCGGAATCAACCGAAAAGCTACTGCAAGAGTGCTATGATATCGCAAAAAAAGACGAATCGAACCAAAAGGATTATTCCGCTCCAAATTCTTGAATGCGGTGTATCATTTTCAGCAATCTACGGAAAATCAACGGACTAAAGAAATGGGGCGTTACACAATGAAAGTAACAATTCAACCGGGCAGAATCGTGGGCGAAATTGCGGCGATTCCATCAAAAAGCCACTTGCACCGTTTACTTATTTACGCAGCGTTTGCCAACGAGCCAACGCTAATTTCCTGCCGCGAAACAGAAGCGGAAGATATCCGCGCCACAATAGACTGCCTTGCCGCACTTGGAACGATAATCGTGCGCGAAAAAGACGGCTTCCGTGTAACGCCCGTGAACCGCGAAAAAATGCCGCTTGGCACAGACAAGCCCGTTCTTTTCCCGTGCGGGGAAAGCGGTTCAACTTTGCGTTTTATGTTGCCCGTGGTGTGTGCGTTGGGCATTCGCGGCGCGTTTGAAATGAAGGGACGACTTCCCGAACGCCCCCTTGCCCCGCTGGACGCGGAACTCGAAAAAAACGGCATTCGGCTTTGGCGTGACACGCCCGAAAAGGGGGAAGCTTCCGACCTTCGGTCGGAACGGCTCTGCGAGCCGCCGACGTGCGTCGGGCTATTCTGCGAAGGCAAACTTCAAGCGGGCGTTTATTCGTTGCCCGGGAATATTTCTTCCCAGTACATTTCGGGAATACTTATGGCAATGGCATTAACGGACGAACAGTGCCGCTTAATCGTAACCGAGCCGATTGAATCCGCAGGGTACATCGAAATGACACTAAACGCCGCAGAAACCTTCGGGCAAAAAATTGCCGTAACCAAGACATCGCAAGGTTTTGAATACGACATTGGCGGCGCGTTAAAAAGCCCCGCCCGCGCCGAAACAGAAGGCGACTGGTCTAACGGGGCGTTTTGGCTTTGCGCGGGCGCAATGCCGGGCGGCAACATAAAATTAAGCGGCCTTCTAAAAGACAGCAGTCAAGGCGACCGCGAAATTTTCGATATTCTGCACCGCATGGGCGCAGACATTAAATATGAAGCAACCACCATTTCCGCAACCGAAAAACTCCGCCGCGCAACGGAAATTGATGCGGGCGCAATCCCCGACCTAATCCCCGTTTTAGCCGCCGTTGCCGCCGTAAGCGAAGGCACAACCGTTGTAACAAACGCCGCCCGCTTACGCATAAAAGAATCCGACCGCCTGATGGCAGTTGCCCAAACCCTTTCCGCACTCGGCGCAGACATAACCGAAACCGCCGACGGCCTTATAATCAGCGGCAAACCCACCCTCACAGGCGGCATCATAGACGCACACGGCGACCACCGCATTGCAATGACCGCCGCAATAGCTTCCGCCGCCTGCACCGCGCCCGTCACAATAAACGGCGCACAGGCAGTAAACAAATCCTACCCCCAATTTTGGAACGATTTGCAACTTCTAGGCACGACAATCGAATTTAGTTAAGACCATGGGGCGTTGCCCCACACCCCCACGAACTTTTTTGAAAAAAAGTTCGACAAAAAACTTTAGCCTGAACCCGCGCTTTGCGCGGGTTCGTGATAGGGGTCAAGGGGACTTGTCCCCTTGCAGGGGGATTGGGGGACGGAGTCACCCAAGGTCTTTCTTTAAAAAAAATAGAGGAGCAAATTATGTCAAGCACATGGAAAAACAGGATTAGCGTGTCGATATTTGGGCAGTCCCACGGGGCGGCGATTGGGGTTACGCTGGACGGTGTTCCTGCGGGCGAAAAAATTTGCATGGATAAACTTAATGCGTTTCTAAAAAGGCGCGCGCCCGGACGTTTTCCGTGGGCAACGCCAAGGAAAGAGGAAGACGTACCGGAAATCTTGTCCGGCATTGTGGACGGTGTTACTTGCGGTGCGCCGATTACTGCGATTATCAGAAACACGAATACAAGAAGCGGAGATTATGCAAACACGCAAACCGTACCGCGCCCGGGTCATGCGGATTTCACCGCACACGTAAAATATGGCGGCAACGCGGATTTACGCGGCGGCGGGCATTTTTCGGGGCGGCTTACGGGGGCGTTGTGCATTGCGGGGGGAATTTGCCTGCAAATTTTAGAGCGGCGCGGGATTTTCATAGGGGCGCATATCGAAAGCATAGGCGAAATTTATGATGCATCCTTCCACGAAACACTTGTAAACGAAGACGGAATAAAAGCCCTGTGCGAGAAGGATTTTCCTGCTTTTGACGCAAACGCGGCACAGAAAATGATTGCGGAAATTGAAAAGGTAAAACAAGACGGAGACTCCATCGGCGGTACGATAGAATGCGCCGCAGTGGGTTTGCCTGCGGGTCTTGGTTCTCCAATGTTCGACGGAATGGAAAACCGCATCTCGCAATTGGTTTTCGCAATCCCCGCCGTGAAGGGCATAGAGTTTGGCGAGGGGTTCGGTTTTGCGTTCGCTCGCGGTAGCGAAGTAAACGACTCGTTCACCGTGAAAGACGGCAAAGTTCAAACCGAAACAAACAATCACGGCGGCATCCTCGGCGGCATAACTTCAGGAATGCCGCTCATCTTCCGCGCAGTAATAAAGCCCACGCCGTCCATCTCCCGCAAGCAAAAAAGCGTTGACCTTAACACGCTGCAACCCGCGACCCTTGAAGTAAAAGGCCGCCATGACCCATGCATTGTCCCCCGCGCCGTTCCATGCTTCGAGGCGGCGGCGGCAATCGCCATTTATGACGCGATTTTGGCAGGAGGCGTTCCATGTTAATAAAAGGAATTTTTGCAAAATCCAATTACGGCGATAGTTTATTTACAACCGATGAAATAACTGCGGTTGAAAAAAATATAACAATACGACCATCCAAAACGAAAGAAACCGCCTATATAAATTGCCTTGTTCGCAAAAAAGAAATCAAACTCACGCCCGAAGAAGCAGTACGCCAGCTTTATCTTTACCGCCTGATAAACACATACAGCTATCCTACTGAACGAATCCAAGTGGAATATGCCGTTAATCGCGGGCGGGAAGTAAAAAGAGCCGACATTGTGATTATGGATAAGGACAAGCCAACCGACCCATATATAATTGTCGAGGTCAAAAAGCCTAAACTTTCCGATGGTAAAGAGCAGTTGAAATCCTATTGCAATTTTACAGGTGCGCCCATAGCGGTTTGGACTAACGGCGGGCAGTATTCGCGTTACCACCGCAAAGAGCCTAACCATTTTGAAGATATTTCTGCGTTACCAATGGCACACGAAACCCTTGCGGATGTTTTAAACGAAAAAGTAACCTATGAAGACCTGAAGCACAAAGATAAAATCAAAAACGAGAAACGCTCTCTGCGTTCCATTATCAAGGAAGCGGAGGACGAAGTTCTTGCAAATGCGGGCGTTGATGCATTTGAAGAAATTTTCAAGCTGTTGTTTTCAAAACTCTATGATGAAATGACGGCGGCAAATGATAGCGGATATCATTTGAAATTCCGCAATTCAGGCGATACGGAAACACAGCTGAAAATTAAAATTGAAAAATTATTTTCTGCCGCCCGCGGAAAGTGGGAGGGCATTTTTACAGACAGCGACCGCATACAACTTACGCCGTCACATTTGGCTATTTGTGTTGCCGCCTTGCAAGATGTAAAGTTATTCAACAACAACCTTGATGTGGTTGATGATGCCTTTGAGTATCTTATGAGCAAATCACAAAAGGGCGAGAAGGGACAATATTTTACGCCGCGTTATGTGATTGATATGTGCGTAAAAATGATGAACCCGCAGGAACACGAAAACATCATTGACACCGCCGCAGGAAGTTCAGGCTTTACCGTCCACAGCATTTTTCATGTATGGAATGCGATACGTGAGAAAAATGGCAGACCTAAAAGCGAAGGATTTACCACAGACAAAAGAACACAAGAGGAACTTAACTATGTCCGCGACCATGTTTTTGCCATTGATTTTGACGAAAAAGCGGTACGGGTAGCACGCACACTTAACCTAATTGCAGGTGACGGACAAACCAACGTAATCCACTTAAATACCCTTGATTACGGGCGGTGGGGCGAGATTGTTAAAGAAGAAAATTGGAATGACAATTACAACAACGGCTTTAAAAAGTTAAAAAAGTTGCGCCCCAAAGGAACAGCCGCAGATAACTATGCTTACTTTGATTTTGACTTGTTGATGGCTAACCCGCCCTTTGCGGGTGACATCAAAGAAGGGAATATACTTGCGCGGTATGAACTTGGCAAGAATGACAAAAACAAACAACAGTCAAAAGTTGGGCGGGACATTCTTTTTATCGAGAGGAATCTTAACTTCCTTAAATCCGGCGGGCGTATGGCTGTTGTGCTTCCGCAAGGACGTTTCAACAATTCCACCGATAAACGCATTAGAGATTTTATAGCCGAGCGTTGCCGCATTCTTGCAGTTGTTGGCTTGCATGGCAATGTATTTAAGCCGCACACAGGCACAAAAACAAGCGTGTTATTCGTGCAAAAATGGGATGATGAATTATGCCCCAAACGTGACGATTACCCCATTTTTTTTGCTACCATGCAAAAACCAAGCAAGAACCAAAGCGGGGAGAAAATATATGTAACAGACGAAGAAACAGGGGAAAATATTTTAGACAACCACGGTCACTTAATTGTAGACCATGACCTGTTTAACCATGACGGAATAACGACAGACGGCATAGCAGAAGCCTTTATAGAGTTTGCAAAAAAGGAAAATCTAAGTTTTTTCGCATAAGCCCGCCATTTGATGCCAAAAAATATTCGGCGTTGATGTGCGGGCTGGAAGCAAGCGAAATTTTATTATCCGCCGTTAAGGCACAAGGTTTTCGCAGTGAATCTGAATACTTTGCAAAAAAATATTTACAATTAGAGTCACAAACCAAGAGCTTCCCCCGATTGAGTAGTTATGTAGAAAAGATTGAATGCGGGCCTTTTGGCTCAAGTGTAAGCCGCCGCGAAGAATGAGAAAAATGCGCACAAAGAATGAGAAATTTTTTTGCATAGAAAAAGGCTGTCAAGATTGTTTGACCGCCTTTTTTAGTTTGCTGACTAAACAGGTAATAAACGCCTGATAAATTTGCCAATTATTTACATTTTGCTTGTGTTATTTGCGAATGCTCTTTTCTTTTTGTCGGGGACGTATTCAAGTAGCTCTTCTACTTCGCAATCCAGCACCTCGCAAATTCGGCTTAGATAGTCAAGGTTTACGCGCTCTATTAATTCGTGGTACATCTCGTTTATTGTGGCGGGGCGTATCTTGGTTTTTTCGGCTAATTCCGATTGCGTCATGCGCCTGTCTCCAAGCATACGGGATAGGTGTATTTTTATCATGGTCAATATCTTCCTTTGGGTTTTGTTGAGTAATTTGGCAATAAGATTACCCATCTTGGAAGATATTAACGCATTGCGTAATAAAACGGATTAACCGTAAGAATATTACGATATGGGTAATATTCTATGTAAAAAAATAAGGCTTTTAATAGTTCCTTATTAGTAGTTCTTTGTACTGTGACTGCCCTGTGTTGCGACTTAAATTGTTTTGACGGCTTATTTCTTCTATATTAAAGCCGTGATACAATTTCTTGATATAATCGTCATTATTGTAAGAAACGATTACCTTTCCTCTGATGTTGCGCAGGATTTCCGCAAGTTCTTCGTGCATTTCTTTGGTAAACGGAATATCCCCTGTATCGTAGTAGCGTTCCGTGCCGAAATACGGCGGGTCACAGTAAAAAAGCGTGTTTGGGCGGTCATATTGCTTTATCAATGATTGGAACGATTTGTTTTCAATCACTACTTTTTTAAGCCGCGCCTTGAATGCTTCCAGATATTCTGCATTGCTTACATCCCGCGCTTTTGCACCAAAATTACTAACCTTAGAGCCGAAGCTCGCCTTTATCATGTAGAAATATTTTGCCGCCCGTTGTATGTCGGTCAGGGCTTCGCAATTGTACAATGATTTGCAGTTGTCGTAAATTTCCCGTGCATTTAGAGTGTTTTCCAGCTCTTCGTTTATTGCGTTCGGGTGATATTTGACGCACTTAAAAAGATTTACAAGGTTGCTGTTTATATCGTTGTAAACCTCAAGATTGGCGTGTTTTTCTTTGTGAAAAAGCACCCACGCCGCACCGCCAAATACCTCTACATATTTCTCTGTTTCGGATAAGGGGAATCGTTCGCAAATTGCATTGCGCAACGATTTTTTGCCACCTATCCATGAAATAAAGCTATCCATTATTAAAGACCTCCTTTGAAAATTTGTCAATAGATAACTTTTTTTGTTTTTTATTTTTTTGTTTATTGGCTATATAGATGAGTTTATTGCGTTTAGAAAAACCTGCACGGCAATTTAATTCGCAGAATTGCCGTGCAGTGGTTTTATGCGTTTGCTGTTTCCATTTGGGCGGTAAGTTCCGCAAGTTCGTTGCGCCATGCTTGCCGCTGTGGGATTTCGCCATCGGGTATTTCGCCGCAAAGCTGTACCGTTTTTAGCACGGCGGGCGAAAGCTTTTCAAAGGCGGTTACTTCCTCGATTACGGTGGTGCGGTCGGCGGGTTGCATTTTTTGCAATAACGCGCCTACCACGGCTTCCATGTGGGCTATGGATTGGTCATTGGTTTGCCGCAACATGATTTGCAGGGCGTTTATACGTACTTGTGTTTCGTTGCACTGCGTTTCGTCTTTTTCGGTTTCAAATTCATTTTCCATTGTATCACCTCGTTTGTTTTGGGTTATTGGACTCGGAAGCACACCATGAAGCCCATTTCAAAGCTTCCGGGAAAGTTCGCGTTGTTTGCGGGAACAACACGGACGCCGCCGTTGGTAGAACCACTTTCAAATGCGGCAATACCGGAAGTAGTGCCGCTGGCGGAGGTTAAAAGCCACATGAGCGAACGCGACATAATGATTCCTCGCCTGTTGTTTATTAAAAAGAAAGGGTATTGCCTTTGGTTACCTGTATCAAATGAACTTCCCACAACAGGATGCCCGATAACCTCTACCTCGGTTGGAATCCATAACCGACCCAGCGAAGCCTCACCGCTCATCCTGAATCCATTGTTTTCCGACAGTAACAATCCCGCTGTTGCTCTGTCTGATAGGCGTAATAGTTTAGGCGCAATAACATTAACCAATTCCGGGGACAGTGAATCAATAATACCTGCGCCGCGATAATCAACTTGCACACTTTCACCTTGGGCAGTTGCAGAATTTGGTGTCCACTGCTGTAACCCATTAAGCCATGCGCGAAGATTGGAAACCATCCACGGTATTCTGTTAAAGCCATCTGATTGTTCAGGCATGATTCCGTTATTGTTGGCAACTAAATTCCACGGAACTCCTTGGTCGGTCATCTGGAACATAAAATCAATGCATCTACCGGAACCCCCGAATGTTCGATACGTGTCTATGCCCAAAACTACAGCCCTTTGAGTAACATTTTGGTTATTGAGTTGTCGTTGAAACGCTATAGAATCCCCAACATTGATACCCCTGTAATTTCCGGCGTGGATACGCGCCTGAATCCATGCCCACGGATTGCCGCCAAAGCTCTCGTTTATTTCAGCCGCATGGAGTTCTTCAAGATTTACCCCTTCGTAAATGCGATTAGCCAATTGCCGCGCTGTGTTGTCTGCGATATTACGGTTTTCGCCGCCGATGGTGATATTACTTGTTGTTTGCATTACTGTCCCTCCTTGTCGCTTTTAATTCCATGTACCGCAAGGGCTTTTTCAATGCCCTCTGCAACGCGCTGGTTTATCATTTCGTCAAAGGCTTCTTGCGCTTGTTTTTCCCGTGCCGCCTGTTCCTCTTCGGCTTTAACGCGCCAGTCTGCAATGAAGTTTTCATACGGTTCGCGTTCGGCTATTTCGCGTTTTTCGCTTGTGGCAACCATGCTGTCAAGTTCCGCATTGATATTTGTGTAGTTGTCTGTTTCGTGGATTCTGTTTGCGATTTTCACAAATGCCGCTTGTTCCGTGGCTAATTCAGCTTGCAGGGCTTCAAGTTCGCGGTGCGCGTCTGCCGTGCCGATTAGATGGAATTTGTTTTCTGCACGGACAAGGCGTTGAAGGTGTGACGTGCGCATTTGTTGCTCTTTTTCATGCACAAGTTGACGC
>Ga0209755_10003191_pt1 | contig 20928 bp, 16 predicted proteins | sample TergutCo191P1_FD_187301 | JGI IMG/M metagenome (GOLD analysis project Ga0209755, IMG submission 187301) | Cornitermes sp. P1 segment gut microbial communities from Petit-Saut dam, French Guiana - Co191P1 (SPAdes) (version 2) | ecosystem: Host-associated > Arthropoda: Insects > Digestive system...
CCCCCCCCAGCTAAGTCATTGTATTATAAGGACTTACAGCAATTTACATCAATTTTGTCTATTCGTAAACACGAATGTTTCACCCCAAACAAGAGGAGTGCTATATGTTAAGTGCTATAACTTCTGATTCAACGGTAATGGAAAAAGTGAGGTAAAAATGAATCAAACTGAATTTCGTAAACAATATGAAGATTATGATATGGATAGAACTATTTTCTGCATCCTTAAAAGGAACAGAATCATCATTCGTATCTCGGATGATTGTTGGGAGTGGGCTACTCGTTCTTATTCTGATATATACAGAAATAACTTTAAGAAAATTCGTGAATTCTATGAAAAGTTTCTGAGAAAGGAACTTGAAAAATATGAAGTTGATAGAGAAATTATTCGTAATATTTTTCATAAGGTAAAATAGGAGTTTAATTTAATTAAAACGAGAAGAACATTATGAATTTTAAGCAATTTCGTAAACTATATGAATGTGATGATATGGATAACGACATTTTCGGTATCCTTAAAAGGAACAGGATTATTATTCGCATTTCGGATGATTGTTGGTCGTGGGCTCTTCCCTCTCTTCTTGAAATATACAAGAATAAATCTAAGGATGTTCGTGATTTATATGAAAGGTATAGGAAGAAGGAGATTAAATACTACGAAATTGATAGAGACATTATTCGCAATATTTTTTATAAAGAGGAAATTTAAATAATGGCTGATATATTTCAAATTATCAAGTATGAAGGTGACAATAGCACTTTTATATGGAAGTCACCGATTGAAGATTTCAATACCGGCACTCAATTGATCGTTCACGAATCGCAAGAAGCGATATTCTTTATGAATGGTCAAGCCCTAGATTTATTCGGATCAGGGCGGCATACTCTTGAAACGCAGAATATACCGCTGGTAAGAAAGTTCTTCAACAAGCCGACAAACGACCAGACCCCATTCCATTGCGAAGTCTATTTCATAAACAAGACGGAGCAAATGTCCATCAAATGGGGAACCGACAGCCAGGTTCAGTATATGGAACCGACTTACAAATTCCCGTTGAAAATAGGGGCCTCCGGCGAAATGTCCTTGCGTGTTGAAGATTCAAGGAAATTGCTTGTCAAAGTGGTTGGCACAGAAAATTCGCTTACGCAAGCAGGGCTTATGCAAATGTTCCGTGCTTTTCTAATGGCGAAAGTCAAGCCTTACCTTGCCCAGACTATGCAAAAAAACGAATTCGGCATATTTGAAGTAGATTCGCACATGGGTGAGCTTTCTGAAGTCTTGCACAAGCAGTTGATGCCAGATTTCAATGATTACGGCCTGTCGCTTGAACGCTTTTTTGTAACGACGATTGTCAAGCCCGATGGCGACAAAGCCTATGAAAAATTTAAAGATTTGCATATCCGCCAGTATTCAGATGTTGCCGAGGCACAGCTTCGGCAAAAGGTGGGAATCATTGACCAGCAAACTAGTGCGCAAAGAATGATCATTGAATCTCAAGGAATAGCGACAAAACGGGCGCAAGAAGGCTATACTTATCAGCATGAGCGAGGTTTTGATGTGGCTGAAAAAGTTGCTCAAAACGAAGGCGTAGGCAATTTCACCAACACCGGCATGGGACTTGGCATGATGACAGGCATGGCCGGCGGCATTGGCCCGATGGTAGCCGGAATGACTACGGACGCTCTTGGCTCGGTGTCCCAACCTGGAGTTGCGGCAATTGTGCCTGCTGCGTCCGCACCCGCACCTGTGGCGGCGGTGCCTGATGGCATGGATGCATTCAAGCAAAAGCTGGAAAAATTGAAGATGATGAAAGAAATGGGAATGCTTTCAGACGAGGAATTTGAATTGAAGAGAAAAAAATTAATGGAGGATATGTAAATGGCATTTGCAAAAAGCAGGAATATGTTCTTTGCGTCAGTGTTTATAGTAATGGCAGTGTTCAACGTACTCGCATTTGTGATTCCGTTCAACAGAGGAGGCGGATTTTGGACTGGTTACGGCTTTTCCATGCTTGCTTTGCTATTGTCGGCAGGAATTTACTTATATGCTTTTGACAATAAGGATTTAAAAAGCAAATTTTACGGCATACCTCTTATATCCGTAATATGGTATTATCTCATAATCCAATTAATCGTTGGGTTATCAGAGATGGCATTGGACTTTGTCCCCATTCCGTTCAAAATTGGCATTGTGGTAAACACAGTCCTTTTGGGAGCTTGCCTTTTGGGGCTTATTGTTATTGATGCCGCTAAGGATGAAATTGAACGCATTGATGAGAAAGTCAGGGAAAAAGTTGTTTTCATAAAATCCTTGCAAGTTGATGTGGAAGGCTTAATAAACAAGGCATCTGACGAATCCGTGAAAAAGGCTTTGAAAAATCTTGCCGAGACAATAAGATATAGCGATCCGATGAGCAACTCGCAGCTTGCGGCAATTGAAAATAAAATTGAAGGAAAGGTTGCGACACTTGCAGAAACAACAGACTCTGACACGTCAAAGACTTTGTGTGATGAGTTGCAGCAATTGTTTGCAGAACGGAACAGGAAGTGCAAAATCTTGAAATAATCAACAAAAGAGGAACGATAAATGGCAGTATTAAAATGTAAAATGTGCGGCGGAGATGTCCAAGTAACCGATAACACCTATGGAACCTGCGATTCATGTGGTTCAAAGTCAACATTACCTAAAGCGGCGGATGAACGCAAGGTAAATCTTTTCAACCGTGCCAATCACTACAGGCGGCAAAATGATTTCGATAAGGCAGTGCAAGCCTATGAAAACATACTGAACGAGGACAACGCAGATGCCGAGGCGCATTGGGGCATTGTATTGTCAAGATACGGCATTGAATACGTGGAAGATCGTGCCGCAAATCAAAGAATTCCTACATGCCGCCGTGTGCAAAATGATTCCATTCTGACTGATGCAGACTATCTAGCTGCATTGGAATTTGCTCCCGATGAATACACAAAGTCGTTGTATGAGGAAGAAGCCAAGAAAATTAGCGAAATCCAAAAAGGTATTTTGGCAATTTCAAGCAAAGAACAGCCTTATGATGTGTTCATCTGTTACAAAGAAAGCACTGAAGGCGGCAGCCGGACAAAAGACAGCACTATTGCGCAGGACATTTATTATCAACTGGCAAATGATGGTTACAGGGTATTTTTCGCTAAAATAACTTTGGAAGACAAACTTGGCCAAGAATATGAGCCGTATATATTCAGCGCATTGAATAGCGCAAAAGTGATGCTTGTCATCGGTACATGCAAAGAGTATTTTGAGGCAATCTGGGTAAAAAACGAATGGAGCCGATTCCTCGCGCTTATGAAGAAAGACCGCTCAAAGTTGCTTATTCCCTGCTACCGAGACATGGACGCTTACGATATACCGGATGAATTGTCGAATTTGCAAAGCCAAGATATGTCAAAAGTCGGATTTATACAGGATATTCTGCGTGGCGTGAAAAAAGTGCTGGATGCGAGCAAAGCGGCAGGAACAGCCGCCGTTTCGCCTATTGGAGCAGAAGGTGCTGTACCTGGAGTGGAATCGTTGATGAAACGTGGCTGGTTATTTTTGGAGGATTCGAACTGGAAGGAAGCTGATGAGTATTTTGACAAGGCTTTGGATATCCATGCGGAATATGCTCCAGCGTACATAGGAAAACTATGTTCGGAACTTAAAATTAACCACAAAGATGATTTGGCGAATCAAGCAAAACTATTGGATGATATGCAGAATTACAAAAAAGCTCTGCGGTTTGCTGATGCAGATTACAAAGCAAAATTGACTGGATATAACCAGACGATTCAAGAATATATTAGAAAACATAAGGATCTTTATGAAACACGAAAGAAGAATTACAATTGTATTTCCGCAGGAAATGATCATACCGTAGGATTAAAAACTGACGGAACTGTTGTTGCAGTGGGAAACAATAATTATGGTCAATGTGATACCAGCGAATGGCATGATATTATAGCGGTTTCTGCAGGAAATTCTTATACAGTAGGACTAAAAGCAGATAGAACGATTGTGACAGTGGGAGCTGGAGCTAATGCGAACAAATCCAATACCAACAAATTAAGTGATATTATAGCGATTTTCGCTGGATATAATGATTTAGCAGTAATATCAGATGACGGAAATGATTCTAACAAATTGAATGATTCTATAGCAATTTACTATAGACGTTATCATACCGTAGAATTAAAAGCAAACGGAACTGTCGTGGCAGTAGGTAAGAATACACATGGTCAATGCAATACCAGTGAATGGCGTAATATTATGGCGGTTTCCGCCGGAGATTATCATACTGTCGGGTTGAACACAAATGGAACCGTCGTGGCTGTAGGGATTAATAATAAAAATGGTCAATGCAATACTAGCGAATGGCGTAATATTATAGCGGTTTCCGCTGGATATTCTCATACAGTCGGGTTGAAAGCAGATGGAACTGTCTTGGCTATAGGAGGTAATGAATGCGGTCAGTGTAATATAGACAAATGGAGTGATATTATAGCGATTTCCGCTGGAGATTTTCATACAGTCGGGTTGAAAGCGGATGGAACTGTAGTGGCAGCAGGGACTAATCAAAACGCTAAGTGTAATACCAGCAGTTGGCGTGACATTGGTCCGATGGATGAAAAAGAAATGCAACGCAAGCTAGAAGAAAAACGCAGACAAGAAGAAGAAGAACGCAAGCAGCAAAAAGAAAAAGAGCGGCTTCGTCAAGAGCAATCCAAACTTTGGCGAAAACAAGGTTTGTGTTGGAATTGTGGCGGTCAAATAGGCGGGCTGTTTACTAAAAAATGCAAAAATTGCGGTCGTAAGGAAGATGAACAATGGCTGTAAAGGATCAAAACCCAATCCGCCGATTCCCATAAGCCTCCTTTGCATAAGCAACCTCACTCAATTCTCTTGTCACCAACGAAATCGAAAGCTCATTCTTCGGCATCCATTGCAAACGCTTATACACAGCGTAAAAATCACCCGGCGCAAGACATTCCAAACTGCACAGTTCTGCCCAGCTCTCCTGCCCAAACTCCGGGAAAAAATTTTGCGCCATTTTCAAAATGCCCTCGCTCTTCAAATAGTCAAACTTCAAATGAAAATGAAACCTGCGATTGCTCGCCCCATCCAACTTGCCCTGAAAATTCGTAGAACAAACTACAAGGCATTTGCTATTCTCCAACTGAACCAAAAATTCATTCACCTGCGTGGTCTCCCAAGAATGGCTAGCACCTCTCCTGTCAGAAATCAAACTATCCGCTTCATCTATAAAAAGCAACGCCCCTTCCTTTGACGCCTCCTCAAACGCCGCTGCCAACTGCTTTTCCGTTTGACCTACCCACATGGACGAAATTTTACCATAACTTATCTCCTTAAAAGGCAAACCGCTCTCCCTTGCCAAATACTTTGCAAATTCTGTTTTGCCCGTTCCCGGAGGGCCATACAAAAGCATAGTGCAATTGCTGTCCGTCTCCTTATTTTTCAAGCACTCAGCGTAGCATTTTGCCGCATACACCGCTTTCTCCATTCCATGAACATTCAAAACGCTTTCATCGTATTTCGGCGCACGGCTCTGCGTATTTTTATGATTGCTCTGCGTGCATAAAAGCTCCAAATGCTGTTTCAGCACAAGTTCTGCCACCTGCTCTTGCTTGCCGTTTTTTGCGAACTGCATTTCGCTCGCTACAGCAAGCTCTATGCCACCGGGATTCGCATCATATTTTTGCGCCAGAGTTTTTATGCGCTCGTCTGTGAAAACTTCACCGGCTTTGTGTTTTTCCACAACGCTTTCCCAAATTTTAAGCCTCATGCTTTCATTATTGGCTTTGAATTTTATGTTAAAATTAAAACGACGCAAACTGGAATTCTGCACAAAATGCAAATTATTGCTAATCCAAATAACCGGAAGGCGCATATCTTCCAATATCTGGTTTAAAGCTCCCTTCTCAAAACAATTGAGCAACTGATCCGCCTCATCAACCAGCAAAATTAAATTGCTTTTGTTCCTCAGCGCAGCTTCGGCTATGGTCAATGCTCTTATGCGAAATTTCGTCAATGCGTTAGCAACATCGTCTTTTTCTTCAAGCGTCTGCTTTTTTATGCCACGCCCAATATCCAAAAGAGAGCAATTTGCATTTGCCGCTATTGTCCTGGCAAGCTCCGTTTTGCCTGTTCCTTCAACTCCGTAAAGCAAAATGTGCAAAGGTTTATCATTTTCATGCATGGACATCAAGTCTATTACATACTTTGCCTCTGTTTGGCAATCAAATTTTCCCAAAGGCAATGCGGTCTTTTTATAGCTCGTAGCATAAATATCCATAAAATTATCAGACCCCAAGCCTTTTAGATACTTCCTTATTTCAAGAGGAAGGCCAAAATCTTTTTCTGAGCTATTTAAAATATTCAGGCTTATCAGCCCACGTTCTTTGGACAGCACATCCAAAACCATTTCTTCGGAAATATTTGTGAGCACTCCCATTGCAATGTAACTCACTTTGTATTTGGAAGTGTTCACAGCTCCGGTTACGCTATCAAGCAAGCTTTTTACGGCCTCATTGTAATCGGTTAAATACAATAAGCGCAAAAGTTCCTTGCTCAATTTGCATAGATTCAGCGTTTTGCATAGCAAAGCCAGCCGTTTTTCAAAAACGCTTTTTTCCGATGGCTGTATTTTGCATGCAGTTTGCTTTAGCAAAGAAGTTAGCATTGAATTCCATCTTTTGGAATCCTGGGCTTTATACATATTTTTCCAAGCAGAATATAAACTTATTTTGCCTTTTTTGGTCTCTGGAATCTCCAGAGAATTTAAAAGCCCGCCGTAAAAAGAATCATCCATCTTGAAATTCTTTTTATGGTTTTGTATTGTGATTAAATAACGGCAGGTGTAGTAATCCACCTCAAACTCACGAGAGCTATGCGACATTTGCCAGTCGTTGTCTCTTGCGAAAAAATTTGAAAAATCCAGCATAAAGCCTCCTTTTTATTTTATATTCTAGTATATATTACGATTGAGAAAGGCATTTTTTTAAGTACCGGCGATTTTAGCGTAAATTCGGCGTTTTGCTATGAAAATTGTGTGTATTTTTTAAATTTCAGTTAAATTTATCGGAGTTAACCTCCGCAAAAATGTCTTAGCATTCTTATATACTCTCTTGCGCTTTCGGATTCTGTGAGCGAATTGCCTTCCAAGGCATTGCTTGCGGCGGTGGCTTGGCGACTTTGCAAAAATATTTTATATATTACTGTTAATATGGAAAGTATTAGGAAAAGTATTACACTATTATTATTGGCGTTTTTCCTTAACATAGGCTTTACCCAGCAAATTACGGTTGCTGTGCTGCCTTCCGAAAGCACGGGTTCTTCACTTGGCAATGACGAAGAAGAAGCTCTGACGGACAAAATGCGTGAGGTGGCGCTGAATGTTTTGCCTCCTGCTGCCTTTGTTTTGCTAAAACAGGATGTTGTTGTGAGGCGTTTGGGTGGTGCGGAAAATTATATTAAGGAATGCAGAGAAAGTACTTGCATTGTGGATCTGGGTAAAAAAGCGCAAGTTAATTACGTAGCAAAGGCCGGTGTTGGCAAACTTGGCAACAAAATGAGGCTTAAGGTAGAGTTGTATAATGTTAGCAACGAAGGATTAGTCGGTATATACAACGGTGAAGCGGATAATATTTATGGTTTAATTGAATTGATCGACAAAAATGTTCCGGAAGTATTCAGAAAAATACCGGGCGTTTCCAGAGGTAGAGGCAGCTCTCCTTCTTTTGCCGGAGGCATAAGCGGCTTGAAAAATTCTGCGGACTATACTATAAATTTTGAAAAACAATACTTGGTCAACTTAGCCACAATACCCGAAGGCGCAGTTCTGAGTTTTGATGGGGAACCTATGGCTAGTTGCGTTCAAACGCCATGCAAAGCAGAGCTCCCGGAAGGAAAAGTTCGCATAGTTGCCGCATTGGAACAATATGAAAGGACAGACACAACAGTTTCCATAAATCAAAACGGGCAGAATGTTTTAATAAACTTGAAACCAAATTTTGGAATTTTTGAAATAGAGCAGGCTTATTTGAATGGCATCGGCGTATATGAGGCATGGGACTTAACTATAAACAAGCAAGGCTATAGTTTTGGCACAATCAAACTTTCTCCCGGAGAATACGCTGTTAAGCTTAGACATAGCTGCTACGAAGATAATGTAGACTTTAAGTTAGGCATAAATAAAGGCAGCAACGAAGCTTTTAATATGTCAAATCATATAAAACTAAAGACAGGCGGCATATATTTGAGCACGGAGCGTAATGGTGAGCCTGTTAGCGAACCTGTTTTTGTGGACAGACAACGTGTTGGTGAAACTCCTTTTAGCGGTTCTGTTCCGCTGTGTTCTTATATAACGGTTGGCTATGGCATGGAACCTGTTGATATTAGACTCAGCCATAGGGAAATAGTTAAATATACACATAAAATGCATGAAAGTAATTATGTGGCACCAGCGAGCGGCGGCGCAGATAAAGGTAATTGGAGACAAGCACTTGCAGCCGACTTGGAAAAAAATGTAGGAAGCGGCAATAAATCGCAGCTGGAGGCAGAGAAAACATCGAAAGGAACCGGGGCAGGAAAATCATCTGAGAAATTGATTAGGTTTGGATGGAACTTTATGCTGGGTATAACTGTTAATATTGAAGGTTCCAGTTCAAAATTATTTAATTTGCTCTATCCTGAATACAATAATATGGGAAAAGCTGATTGGAACACGCCTAGCGGTCCTTTTGGCGGTATTATTGCCGGCGGATTAGCGTTAAACCTCAGGCCTTCAAGCGTAATGGCCATAGTAACGGAATTGAATTACAATTTCTTTAGTTCTAACTATTGTTACGGGGATAAATGTATTATGGATTCTACGGATTATTCTCTTTGGGCTACCCTGTATAGCAATACAATCAGCGTTCCGGTTTTACTTCGATTGGGGGAAAGCAATGGTTATTTTTTTGAAACCGGATTTCAATGGAATATGCCATTTTATTCCAGTTTGTGGTTAAGAGGTGATGTTAGCGATAGGCGAGATTTTTCTGAGTTTAGATTTGATCTGGATAGGGTTCTTGTTTTTGGGTTGGGGTATGGATTCAGCAACTTTGCCGGTAGCGGTAGTTTGGGGTTAAGATGCACTTACAATTTGTCAAAATTAGATAAATACGGTACATTAAATGGCCCCGTTTCAATCGCTTTTACAATGCATATTTTTTATTAGGAGACAGGCTATGAACAGAACAAAATCATTCCTCGTGACGGTAAGTTTTGCGCTTGCTTTGACATTCACGCTTTTGTGCTGCGCATCTTATGAGGAGTTTCCGGAAACCAATTTCGACGGCACAAGTTCTCCAAGCAGCGGCGAAATCCTGTACTCCTCCAGCAGCGGTATAAGCCCATCTTCCAGTAGTGTTGCAATGCTTATAAATCCGACTTTTACAATTGTAAACAATACCGGTTATACCATATATTATTTTTATATGAAACAGTCAACTTCACATGATTGGGGCTCTTTAGGCAGTAGCTATATATATGATGGGCAATCACGAACCATCACTCTTTCTCAATCTTTACCTGCTAACAGCCAATATGATTTTAAAATAGAAACATCAGTATCTGGAGAATTTAAATTCATAAAATATCGTACGACAATTTCAAACAATATGACTATCACATTTACTGCCGCTGATTTAAATGATGAAAGCGATTACCCAAGCATAACCGTTCAAAACAGAACCGGCGCAGATTTTAACGGATTTTATATAAAGCCATCTGCTTCTGCAGATTGGGGGAAAAGTTTTAACGGTATATCAAATAATAGCAGTGGAACTGCAAAAATATCTATTTCTCCATCCAGTTACAGAGAATTTGATATTCAAATGAGGTCATCAAACCCCACCAATACATACACTATGACAAATGTTACAATAACAAACGGCATGGTTCTAAGATTCACAAGAGATAATGCGGATAATCCTTTCATTGGTTCGCCGATTGTTGTTATTGAAAATAACACCGGTTATAGTATGGGGTATCTTTGGATAAAACACCCAACCTCAACTGATTGGGGCAGTGATGTAATGGGCAATAGCTTACCGGATGGGCAATCAAAAACAATCACTCTTCCCAAATCTTTGGCTGATAACAATATATATGATATTCGAATTAGGCAAAATTCATCAAGCGGGTATATGTTCATAAAATATCGTGTCACAATCTCAGACGGCATGGTTCTTACATTTGATGCAGATGATTCAACCGATGAAAGAGATTACCCAAGCATAACCATTCAAAATAGAGCAGGCGTAGCTTTTAATGGTTTTTATATAAAGCCATCCGTTTCTGAAGATTGGGGGAAAAGCCTTGGATCGATTTCAAATAATAGCAACGGAACCGCAACAATACCAATTCCGCCATCAAATTACACAGTGTTTGATATTCAAGTGAGATCAACGAATCCAACCAATACATACACCATGACAAATATCACAATAACAGACAGCATAACTCTAATGTTTACCAGAGCCAATGCAGACCTCCCTCTTATTGGCAATCCGGTTATTGTTATTGAAAATAACACGGGCTATAGTATGGGGTATCTTTGGATGAAATTCCCAACATCAACTAATTGGGGTAGTGATATAATGGGTAATAGCTTACCGGACGGGCAATCAAAAGCAATCACTCTTTCTCAATCGTTGTCTGCTAACAGTGTTTATGATATTCAAGTTAGACAAAATTCATCAAGCGGATTTGCTTTCGTAAAATACGGCGTAACTGTTTCAGATGGCATGGTTATAACTTTTACGGGCAGCGATTTGGAAGAATAAACAGCATTTTTAGCCGAATTTCGCCAATTATCTGATTTTAAATATTCTATATTTTGTGGTCCCCAAAAGGGAAAGCATAGGGGATATTTAAAAGCTCAGTACATTTTATCTCCATTTTTGAAAACGCAAACAATCTTTTCCCTAAATCTTTTAATGACGCTCCTATATGATAAACAATATCATCTATAATCAAAAATCGGTCGTGAAAAGTATCAGAAGTTTCCACATTTATCGGCTCGTATTGCGAATTGTGCTTTGTTAAATCCAATTGCAATTGAGCAGAAATTCTCTTTGTGTATATTTTAGCGCTGATATTTGGCTGTCGTTTTGACAACAAAAGCAAAACGCTCTCATCTACATAATTGTCGATTAAAACAATGGTTTTCTTAGCTGCTTTTACCAAATTAGAAGCAAAAACATAGGCATCAAAAATTTGCCCTTCAAAAAATATTCCTTGGACTGGCGGCAAAGATGTTTTTACAAAAAAATCAATCTTTTTCTCGGTTTCAGTTACACGGTTTTCCAAATGCTCAAATCTTTTATTTACGGCATAACCCTTCAATATGTAGTCTTTTAAAACCTGATTAGCCCAGATTCTGAACTGAATCCCACAGCTTGATTTTACCCGATAACCTACCGATAAAATCACATCAATATTGTAGTATGACATCTGATAAACTTTGCCGTCTGTGGCAGTTGTCGCAAATTTTGCGACAACTGTCGCAAAATTTGCGACAGTTGAAAATGCAGATAACTCCTCTTTTAACGCATTATTTATGTGTTTTCCAATAGTTTTTATGTCTCTCTCGAACAAAACAGCTATTTGCTGCCTGTTCAACCAGACATTCTCCCTTTCCAGCCTCACCTCAACGGCTACGGTATTGTTAGGTTGGTACAAAATAATCTCGCTTTTTTCCATAATATAAGCTTGCTCCCTAGGCTTGTTTAATAGCCCGATTGAAAATGAAAAATTGATATAATAAATGCGATATGAATCGCCATGTAGCCAAAAACGCAACTTTTTGCGTTGAAGTATGGAATATAGAAAAATAAACACAAAGAAAACCTTGACATTTCCCCAAAAATTTGCTAAATTTACCCTATCCTTGGGGTTATAGCTCAGTTGGTAGAGCATCACGCTGGCAGCGTGAGGGTCAGGAGTTCGAATCTCCTTAGCTCCATTTTTCTAAATTCATTAGACAATGCTTGGACTCACTCCACTAAAACTATTGCCTCGGCCAATGCAAGCTATCATGCTGATAAATGCAGTTGTTTTCCTGCTTTCATTTGCCAATTCCGGTTCTCTGCTTTGGTATGGAGCATTTTACCCAAGCCTCCCCCACGAACTCTGGCGATTTGTGAGCTACGCCTTTATACACTTGGATTTCATGCACATCCTCTTTAATATGTTCATGTTCTGGATGTTCGCAACAGATGTCTGCAAAACACTCGGCGAAAGAAGCTTCACTGCGCTATACTTAATATCCGCAGTATTTGCAAGTGTGTTCAGCCTGTTCTTCTACTCAATCGGCATAATGGACCAACACCCCATAATAGGAGCCTCCGGCGCACTCTTCGGAGTTATGGCTGCTTACGCATTCCTGTTCCCGGAACGCATCATACTGATGTTCTTCATAATACCAATGAAAATAAAGTATGCAATATGGATATTCATAGCCATAGACCTGTTCATGGCCAACAGCGGCGACAACATCGCCCACTATACCCACCTCGGCGGCGTACTTTCCGGATTCCTGTTCATGCTGGCATGGTCCAGGCCAAAGCAACAGCAAAAAACATATTCAAAGGAGTTTTTCAGAGAAAAAGCTCAGAAATACGAACAAAGCTCCCCTTTGGAAGGTGAACTCCACACGGGTTCATTCAACGCAAAAGAGGAAAAACTAAATGAGATTTTGGAGAAAATAAATCGCAGTGGTTTGCAATCACTAAGTCAGGAGGAGAGAAACTACCTCCAATGGTTCGGACAACAAAACAAAAGGAGAAGTTGAAATGAAAAGAGTAGTTGGCGTTGGCGCAGCCTTGGTAGACCTGATAGCTTCGGTTAGCGAAGATTGGGTTAGAAGGCAAAAAAAACCTAAAGGCGGCATGAACCTCATGAATTGGGGTGAAATGGGACGCATCCTCGGCAATGTTGAAAATCTTGCCATAATCCCGGGCGGCTCTGCAAGCAATACCATGACCGGACTGTCCAGGCTAGGCGGCTTGGCACGCTTTATATGCAAGGTCGGCAATGATGATTTAGGCGATACCTATTCGCTTAACCTTTGCCGCAACGGAGTGGAAGGCTACATACGCAAAAGCTCAACTCCTACAGGGCGTGTGCTCTCTGCAGTAACACCGGATGCCCAGCGCACCATGTATACTTATATGGGTGCCTCATCCGAGCTCCTGCCCTCGGAAATCGGCGACAAACCGTTTCACGGAACAGACATCGTTTATCTGGAAGGCTATTTGGCATACAATCCTTCGCTGCTTTTGCATTGCGTTCATGCGGCAAAGGGCAGTGGCATGGAAGTGGTTTTTGACTGTGGCTCCTTTGGAGTTATCCAGGACTGCCGCTTTATCTTTGACAAGCTGATAGAAGACAACAGCATAGACATCTTAATAGCAAACGAAGATGAAGCCCATATTTTAACAAGCGTAGAAGAAGAACTCGCCTGCATGGAAATGGCTAAAATGGCCAAAATTGCCATTGTAAAAATCGGCAAAAAAGGTTCCATAATATGCGGAAACGACACCATCTTAAAAATCGGAACGCCTGAGGTCAAAGCTCTGGATACCACCGGTGCCGGAGACTTGTGGGCTGCAGGCTTCTTATATGGTTATTCAAACGGTTGGCCTATTGAAAAATGCGCTGAGCTGGGCTCTGCCACAGCATCGGAGGTAATTCAGGTCATGGGTCCAATCATACCGGATAGCGGCTATGAGAGACTCACAGAGATTCGCAATAAACTGTCCGTTTTCTAAATTACGCTTTGCTATGCAAAAAGGAATTGTTTTTACACTTGCCGTTATGCTGCTTTCTGCTCTGTGCTTTGCGCAAGAGCAAGATAGCACTGTTTCTGCGCCAGATTCTTCATACGGAGTTTTGTCTATTCATAGCTCTACGCCCGCAGGGGTGTGGCTTAATGAGCAGGCTGTAGGCAACACCCCATTTTCAATGAAAGTTCCCACGGGCTGGACAATTTATTCAGTGCGTGCCCCCGGTTACTGGACAGAGGTATTTCTCTCAAATATTGAAAAATTAGAAACCTTCTCGCAGAATGCACAACTAAAAAAATATGGATTGCCTACAAACAAAATGCCCGATATTTACGGCATAAACGATTTAAGAGTTCTGGAGAGCATGCACGATAGCCTGTCCAAGCATAAAATCGCTGCAATTCCTGATTCCGTATGCCTCGCAGTTTTCGCTGCGGATTTCCCATCACCCGTTACAGTGCCAAGCCCATTGAGTGATACTTCACATATTTACCGCAATTACTATAATATTTACATGACCGAAAGGCAAAACTCATTCAACGAATGGTATGCAAGCTGCTCCGGGCCCACGGAGCACCATCTTGGTTTGATCTCAAAACGCATGGACGAACTGGGAACAAAAAAGCTCAACGGCTTTGTTCCTGTCACCGGCGCAAAATTCGAATCTACATCAAACGATGGCTTAAATGGCAATTTGGAATTTCAGTTCCGCTCCCCCGACGGACGTGCGGATGTCGCTTGGAAAGGCATTTGGGAAAACGACTTTATATCCGGCGAAGCTCTGGTACAAGCCCTGACTGCGGATGTAACCTCTGCGCTGGCTTTTTTAACCGTACAAAACAAAACTCTGTGGCTCCCGATTGAAAAAGGCGGCTATTCAAGGCATTTCTACAAATATTACGAGCTCAACATATCTTGGAACGGCTGGGTTATACCTATGAAAGGCAAATTTATTTTACCCGAATGGCTGGCAAAGCATGCGCCTGTAGATTCCACGCCACCTGCACCGGAACAGGTAGCAGAAGAACCTATGATAACCAAAGCTCTTCTGGTAAAAGTGCCAAACGGCAAGCTCAGGTACAAAGGCCAGGAAAAACAGATGAGAACTTTTGCAATAAACGCATTCACAATAGACCAGGCTTTATATAAAGAGAAATGCGGAGCAAAAAAGGATTTTGGCAAAGTAAAAAACGATTCTCTGCCGGCCCACAGCGTAACATGGAAAGAAGCCAACAGTTGCTGCATAGCCCTTGGAGGCTCACTACCAACAGAAGCTGAGTGGGAATATGCCGCAAGAGCCGGTTCTCCGCTGGCATACTCATGGCCAAACAACGCAAATCCAAAAGATTACGCTGTGTTCAACAGCAGAAGGCCCACTATCTCCGGAACCAAAAAACCTAACAACTGGGGCATTTACGATATGTTCGGCAACGTTGCCGAGTGGGTTAAGGACGATGGTTTTTGGTTTGGCAAATACAAGTACTTAAAAGGCGGTAGCTGGAAATCCGCAGCAAAAGACTTGAGCATTGAAAACCGTGAAGAAGAAGACGCTCGCTATTGGGGAACTCATATCGGGTTCAGATGCGTGTTCAGGCCTTAGCTGAGTTTATCCCTGAAACCCTCATAAGAGAATTCCCTTATAAGGCTGAATTTGCCATTTTTCCAAAGCCCTATTGAAGGATGTTTTACACCGTTGAAAAAGGTTGTTTTTACCATTGTATAGTGAATCATATCTGTGAACACAATTCTGGAACCTATTTTCAAAGGGCTGTCAAAGGAATAGTCACCGGCAATATCACCTGCCAAACATGAGTTGCCGGCCAAACGATAGGCATGTTTTTTTATGCCCAGCATGGCACTGTTAACTACCATAGGGCGGTAAGGCATTTCCAGGCAATCCGGCATGTGGGCTGCCACAGACACATCCAGAATAGCTATGTTTATTTCGTTGCGCACAATGTCTAAAACAGTGGATACAAGTTCTCCTGTTTGCCAACCAACTGCCTCACCCGGTTCCAAAATAACTTCAACTCCGGGATATTTATTGCGAAATCTGTTTAAAATACTCAGGAGCTTGTTGATATCGTAATCCGCTCTTGTTATATGGTGCCCACCGCCAAAGTTTATCCATTTCATCTTTGGAATCCACTCGCCAAAATTCGTCTCTACCCTTTCCAGCACTGTTTCCAAAGCATCTGCGTTCTGCCCGCAAAGCGCATGGAAATGCAAGCCCTCAATGCCATCCAAAAGCTCTGGGTTGAATTCCTTTCTTGTCACTCCAAGCCTGCTATAGCGGCCCGCAGGATTGTATAAGTCCACAGCTACAGTTGAAAACTCCGGGTTTATTCTTATTCCGGCGCTGACTTTTTTTTTCAGGGTTTCTTTTTTAAACCGTTCCCATTGCGAAAAACTGTTGAAAGTTATGTGGCTTGCACGGCTTAAAATTCTGTCTATTTCATCTGCTCTGTATGCTGGAGCGCACACATGCACTTCTTTGCCCATCTTTTGGCTTGCGAGCATAACTTCATTAAAGCTGCTGGCCGTGGCTCCGCTCAAGTATTGCGAAACAAGAGGAAAGGTTTTCCAAAAGCTAAACCCTTTTAATGCGCATATAACTTTTACATTCCCATCTCTTTGCACTCTGTTCAACACTTCCAAATTGTCTATCAGCCTGCTCTCTTCAAGCACATAGCAAGGCGAAGGAATGGCAGCATAGTTTATCATAAATCATCGAGTTTGATATATGTATTCTGGGTTGGAGGTATAGCTATGGCTTTTCTTATGGAGTTTATTATGGTTGCCACAGGAAGAGGATCATGCACAAAATCAACATTATTCACATCTATTATTAAAACGGGGCTAACTTTGTAGTGAAAAAAATAGCGGTCATACAGTGTTGTAAGTCTGTGCAGATATTCTTTGGTTATGTGTTTGTTGTTAACTCTGGGATAGAGGGTTTCTTCACCGGCTCTCAGATATACCACAAAGCTCGGCTTGGTGACTTTTTTTGTCGATTCAAAGAGAATATCACGTATTTGCTGGTAGAGTTTCCATTCCTGTTCATCCTCTATGGTAAGCTCTGCAAAAATGTCGTTTTTTTCAAAGATAAAGTCAGATACGTAGAGTTTGCAGTCTTCAAAGAGATCCGGTTGGCGAAGTTTTTTCTGCAAAATTCCATATTGCTTGTATCTGGCGAGCATAAAGGCTATTTGAGTTTGAAACGCATATTTCTGTTTATCCAGATAAAACTGCTCCAAAAAGGGGTTTGGGTCCAATTCTTCCCTAAAAGTTTGCATAGATAGCTTCCCGTACTCTCGTTCAAGAGCATCTATAAGCGCAGTTTTCCCAACTCCTATCGGGCCTTCTATTGCAATGAACGCAGTTTCCATATTTGGGGGTAATATAGAAAACATTGAGGAAGAATGTCAATCCTCCTTCATCACCGCCCTGTCTTGCAAAACATCTTTTCTTACCCTGTTAGGAACTCCGGCTACGGTTTTCATGAGAAACTTCTCTGCCTTGTCAAAATATATGTTCTTCAAATAGACTTTCATGAACATGTGGCGCATGTAATCCCGCTCGCCGCCCAGCATGCCTATTAAAAAGAGATGACGCAGCAAAAATTCGTCGGTTTCTTTTAATTCAAAATGCTCACCCATCACGGAAATCAAGTTAGCGGCTTCTTCATACTTTTTGTGTATTGCCAAGTCCATAAACTCAAACTCAACCGCTATAGGAACAGGAAGCTCGTTTGCCTGGAACATGGACTTTAGCTGCATATAAAGAGGAACGCTATCCCTCGCATCCGTAAGAGGAATTTTCGCAGACCACTTGCGATAATCGGTCCAAAAAGCCGCCCAATTGAAATTTTCTTCCTTGTTTTGCAAAGATAAAAGCAAATGATTTCCCAAATACAAATTATCCGGTTGCTGTATTTGCAAAGCCAAAGAATCTATAAACGCTTTTCTCGGAGCATAATCCTCAGGGTCCAAAAATTCCGGCCAGCAAATCTGGCAACTGTCAAAAGCAGACATAAAGCCCACATAAGTGTTCACAAAACGTGCCTGCTCTGCCCTGTTGTCCACAACGGGAATATACTCGCTATTCGCCTCAACCATTTCAAGAACAGGCCTTATGCTAGCAGCGTTGAACAAAAAATTCTGCTCGCCAAAGAAATACCACGGCAGATGAATTGTCTCAAACTCCTTCACCAGCACAGGGTCTGTTCTGAGCCTGTCTATATGCTTTTGGAACACCGGCTCATCACTTGCGATTATCACAATATCGGGTTCATCATCCACCTTGTAAACGCTTACGTGCTTAAAGGATTCGTCCAGAGCTTTTATTATGTTGAGCAAAAGCTCATTGTTGAATTCATAAAGCTGAAGCCACTGCACAAGCTGGCCGCCCGGATTCATATAGCGCTTTATATGGTGGTAAAATTCCAAGCTGAAAAGACTAGCTACCCCGCTCACCCACGGATTAGACGGAACGCTGATTATCAAATCGTAGGAACGGTTTTGCGTGTGGAAAAATGTGCGGGCATCGCCTATGTGCAAAAACATTCTTGGGTCGTCAAAGCTGCGATGATTGTAGGGGTAAAATCCGGCTTTTGCAAGCTTAACCATTTCTTCTTCTATTTCCACGCAGTCAAGCCGCTGCAAAAGAGGATCTGCCAAAAGATAGTGAGAGCCCATTCCGCTGCCAAGCCCTACCATTGCGGCGGTGTATGGCTTGTCTCGCATTGCGATTGGCATAAACGCTGTTGCGCTTTGAGTTAATTCGTCTCCGCTTATTGACTTTGTGCGATCAAAAGCAAGGCTTGCATCTGCTTTGCCGTTTGTTTTCACATAAGCTCCGGCAGTGCTTTCGTGCAGGCTTATTGTTGCGGTTTTTCCGTTGCGAACTTCTATGCTTTCTATTTCCGGGCCGGACCTGTAAGAGCGAAATATGCCGCTGGTGATTCTATGCGGATCAAAGTTCATAAACAAGCTCGGCACAAAAGCCAAAAAGCAAACCGCTATGAACATAAGATTTTTTCTGTAAGCCGGAAAGAATTTAAAGAGAATAATCAAACCCAAAAGCAAATCCAAAAATACGCCTATGAGCAATGCTCCTTTAAGCTGAAAAAGCGGCAAAAGCAAAAGCCCTGTGCCAACAGAACCAACAATTGCGCCTATTGTGTTCCATCCGTAAACGCTGCCAACATAACTTTCCGAGCCTGTTTTCTTAATAAGCCAGTAAGTTAAAATGGGGAGAGTCATTCCGCAGAAGAAACTTGTGGGAACCATCCACAGAACAGCAAGCACATACTTGAAGAAGCTCCAAAAAACATAACCGGTAGCAGTTTGGTTGAAAATCTGGTGTGCTTCATTCATGGCATTCCAGAACGGAATGTGGAAATAAAGTGTACAAACAGCAAAGAAAGCCATTAAAATCTGGGCAAAAGCGAGCAGTTTAAGCGGCTCAAAATCACGAGCCAAAAGCTTTCTGCAAGCAAGGCCGCCAAGCGCAAGCCCCAGAATAAACGCTGAGAGCATCTGGTCAAAGCTGTGCGACGAACTACCCATTAAAAGCGAGAGAAGCCGAATCCAAACGATTTCGTAAATGAACGATGTCATGCCGGTTATCGCAGCGAATAACAACCACCATTTTGGAGTTGAGAGTTGAGAGTTGAGAGTTGAGGGTTGTTCTTTTTGGGGTTCTATTTTTTGGTTTTTTCCTATTTGCCAGAAGAAGATGAACAGGATGAAGTTGATTGCTGCTGCTATGCGCAATGTGTTTGCATTGCCAAGGAATGGGATTAAAACGTAGCTTGCAAATAATATTCCAAAACAGGCTCCGAGGCAATTTGTGAAATATAGCAATGGGAGGGCGGTTTTTCCGCTGTCGCCGTCTCGCCTTGAAAGGCCGGCGGCTATGAATGGGAATGTCATTCCCAAAAGAATTGCTACGGGAAGCGTTGAGGATGTGGCAATGACAATTTTTACAAATTCAGCATTTATTGTTCTGCTCCAATTTGAATCGTAAAATAAATTTGTCACAAAAATATAGAGCGGGTGGTAAAATATTCCGCCTACGCAGATAAACAATTCCGTTATGGCATAAGCCAAGAGCGGCCTTTTTATGCGACCGATAAGTTTGCCGGCAATAAAACTGCCGAGAGCGAGACCGCCCATATATATGCAGAGCGTTAGAATTTGCCCGTAGCTGGAATGGCCCAAAAATAATTTCAGGTAGCGTGCCCATGTGCCTTCGTAAATAAGGCCGCTTATTCCGGATAGGGCAAAAAGCAGATAGATCAAGATGTTGTTTGGCAAATTATTTTCCTGTTGGGAGGTTTAACATAGGGATTTGCGCAAGAGTTAAATGCAAGGCTTGGCTGAGCCCCGGTACATCCATGCTGGCTCTGACTCTGGTGATTAAGCCTGTGCCTGAGCAGTAAAGCGAAATATTTTGAGAAACAATGCCGGCGTCTATTGCGCCAAGCCTTTGCTTGTTGGCATCGTCGCCTGGAAGCTTGGAAATATCTGCGACAAGCAGCACGATAATCGGAGCTGCAGCAAAGGCGGTTTGGCCGCCTGCAGCCATAGCTCGCAAATCTGCATTTGCAACCAAGGTTAATGCGTGAGTTTTTGCATCGTATAAATATGCGCCGTTTTTTGCGAGAATATAAACATCCACTTCCTGAGCATTAACTGCAGAGGGGGCGGTGCGTTTGCCTTCGCTTGGCCTGTTGATTCCGTTTGCGGCCCACAGCAACTCGGAAATTTCTGCTAGGCTCAAATCCTTGGCTTTTTGAAAATCATGCGCTGCAGCAGATTTTCTCAGAGAAAGTGATTTCATTACAGAATAGCCTTTGTCTAAGCCAGGTTTTGGAAGTTCTATTTTTTGCCCGGATAGCTGGGCAAAGGACAGAACGGCGGTTAGGGTGAGAATTGCGAGAAGTTTCATTGGAGTAAAGTAGAAAAACGTCTGAACCCCGATGCCCCCGATACGGCTCTTCAAGCCAGTTCACCTATTCCGCAAACTTAATCCTGAGCAAATAGCTATCATCCGTATA
>Ga0209755_10003192_pt1 | contig 20925 bp, 9 predicted proteins | sample TergutCo191P1_FD_187301 | JGI IMG/M metagenome (GOLD analysis project Ga0209755, IMG submission 187301) | Cornitermes sp. P1 segment gut microbial communities from Petit-Saut dam, French Guiana - Co191P1 (SPAdes) (version 2) | ecosystem: Host-associated > Arthropoda: Insects > Digestive system >...
CCGATCTATAAATACTCTCAGCCCCAGCCCCCCGAAGCCCCAAAATATCCCTCTTATACCAAGCCGACCCCTTGTCGTAAGTGGCAAGAGCCACCTCCAAATCCTCAGCCGACAACGCCATATTATCGAAAACAGTGAAGTGCCCATAATTAACCCCTTTGGGCTTTGTTGTCAAGGACTGTTTTTCAAAATCGGAAAAAGTCCGATAGGCTAGGAGTCAAAAACCCCCGCATATCGGACTTTTTGTTGCTTTATTATTTCTAAAATTATTTTCTACTTAACTGTGCTTCGAGTTCTGCTATTTGAGCTGCTTGTTCATCAACAACGCCTTGCCATTTTTGGCGTTCTTCTTCTGCGCCTTGATTTTTCGCATAATTCAAAGCCGACACCTCATCATGCCGAGCTTTATGGCGCATCCTCTCCAATTCCTTAAATTCATCTGTAGCCGCAACATGGCGGTATGCTGCTATTGCTTGACTCATAATCGGCACCCCCAATTCTGATATTTTTTCTAAATCTTCCTCGGTTTTGGCTTTGAATAGTTTTAGCCATAGTTCTTTTCCGCTGTCTGTATCTTTTAGTGGTGGAAGTTTTCTTAGTTCATAAAATCTTATGAAGTCTTTGCCTGTTAGTGGTTCGTGTGTTTCGGTTTCTCTGAATTGAAATTCGTGGTTAAATTTGTTTAGGTCTGCAAATTCGTTAAAGTCTAAAATGTTGATGCTGATGACGTTGGGTATGTCGTTGTAATCCATGCCTTCTTTTAGGGCTAATGAGTTCATTTTCGACCAGTAATATTGACTTCTGGATTTATAATTACCTTCGTTAGCTACTTGGATTTCTAGGCTGACTTGTTGGCTATTCACTATCATGTTGATGTCTAGTTTGCAAAATTTATCGCCTATGGTTTCTGGTGGCATTTCTGGGTTGGTGATTTGAAAATCGATTATGTTATCGTATTGTACGCCAAGTAGCTCTGCTACAAGTAGTTTGAGCAGGTCTGGGTATTTTGTGAATAGCAGTTTGGCTAAAATATCGTTTGTTAATGTGTGTTCTAGTTTTTTCATTTGGTAATCCCTCCATAAAGTATTATAGCACATCATTTGGCAGGTTTCAATAGTAAGTTTTGATAACTTATCAATCCGCCAGCAAAACCTAACAAGTAAGTAGAATCCCGCTCATGGACTTAATCGCCAATAGACTTTTTGGCTTGCTAGAAATTCATGCTGAAAAGCAATAAAAAATAGCTTGCCTAACGTAAAACTATGTGTTACAATAGTAGCAGTTGATTTTGCTATATGTGCTGGAGCTTTTTATTTAGTAGGAGGGATATTTATGAAGGCGAATGTGTTTTTGAAATCTGTTTTGCGCCAGCCTTTGCGGGCTTTGGTGTTGGTGGTGCTTCTTGGGGTGGCGGCTTTTGCGTTTGCTTTGCGGGTGACGGAGTATGCCATTGTGTCCGAAGAAATCGGGCGTATTGAGGGGCATTACCGCTCAATCGGCTTTTTGCAAAGCAATCTTAACCCTTGGGAGAGTGTGAATGTTGGGGCAGATTTGCTTGCAGACAGCCCATTTATCGACTTTCACAACCGCCAGCGGATTCTCATGGGTGTGATGGATGGCGTGAAAAACGCAAATATCCCTACAACCCCTTGGGGCATTGAAAACGGAGCTTTTACAGGGGATGCTTACTTTTTCGGGGAAATTGTGGAAGTGAGCCGTGTTGTGAGATACCTTTCAAGCTCGGCTGTTCGTGGCGGCGGGCCTAACAGGTATTTTATGCAGGTTCAGATTATGCCAGATTACGTGATTACAGGTTTTTCCGACCTCGTGATTTCTGGGCGGGTTATTAATCTGCTCTTGCCTTTGCAGGATAATATTTTGTTCCACGCCAGTCATGGGACACCTTTTAATCCCTGTACGCTCCTTTGGTCTGTGCTTTCCTTTGACCCAGAGGGGACTTTGCCCATTGCTGATATGGAAGTAGGCGGCAGATATTTATTTAGAGCCGCTTTTTACGATATGGTTTATATGCACAGGACTGCATATCCAACAATTAGGGACAATCTAAGCCTGCTGATGAAGCCTTTGGATGCGCAAACAGGCTTATGGTATCTCCCCGCTCCTTTGGGCGCGGAAACAGATATAAGCTTCCTTTACGAACAAATCGCCATCACAAACGAAAACATTCACTCAATGAGGATTCGCACAACCACAGACATGTCTGCGATGCCCAATATGCAGTATATAGCTGATGACGGATTTTTGGTTGAAGGTCGTTTGATTGACCATTATGATTATCTTAATGCCAACCATGTTATGGTGATTCATAGGGAATTTGCCAGATTTAGAAATATTGGTATAGGTGACACTATTTCCTTTAATGTGAGGGATATGTCGGGGGACGCTTCCATTTTGATTCACGACCGCACATGGCGCGATGCGCCCTCGTTTCAAATTGAGCTTGAAGTTGTCGGCATATATGCTTATGACCGTTTGAACCCTAGGCATAATACGCCAAGCAACTCTATGAGCGTTTTTGTGCCAGATTCTGTCATTCCAGCCGAACTTCAATCTATGCCTATATTGCACCCTTCGACTTACAGTTTTGTGCTAAACACACCGAGGGATGAAGATGCCTTTATGGTAAACTATAGCCCCATGCTGGCGGCTTTAGGCTTGGAGCTGGTGTTTGTTGAGCATGACGGAGCGCGCTTTTTTGCATCTGCCGACCCGATTATACAATCTATAACTGTAAATGTAATTGTGTTTACTGCGGTTTTTGTGTTAGTGCTTGCTTTGGTGGCGTTTATTTATGGCAAACAAAGCCGTCAAGTTTTTGCGGTTCTGCGGGCTTTAGGTATGCCTGCAAAAACTGTGGTCTGGCAGAATTTTGTCCCTGCACTTTTGCTGTGGATACCCCTTATGTTTGTAGGTATTTACTTTGCATGGGGCTTTGCTCATACTCTCGCAGGTGATACTTTGGCTGGGCTTTTGGATGTAAATTACTATTATTACTATAGTTATTACGGTTATTACAGCAGCGCAGGGCTTGCCCTTAGCGGTGTGTGGCTGGCGGGCATTACTATTATCGCAATAGCCGCAATCTTGCTTTCAGTTGCTATAGGTAATATTCTAACAGCGCGCAAGCCTGTTTTGGAGTTATTGCAAGGCGGCGTGGCAAAGGTCGCTAAAACACAAGCAGCCGTTAAGGAGCTTGAAAGCATGGTCGCCATGCAAGCCACAATTGGCGAACCTACACAAAAAACTCCTGCAACAAGCACCCACACCGCTATCAAGCCCAAAAATCGCCGCAGAAATATCATCTTCTTTACAATTCGCCGAATGTTCTTAAACATAATCCGCTCGCCCATAAAAACGGCTTTGGCGGCGGTTGTTGCCATGTTTTTCCTGTTATCATTAGGCTTTTTGAACGAGATGATGGAGCGCACAGCCTTAGAAATCGACCATCTTTATGATACCACAGTGATTACGGCAGAAATTAGACAGCAAGACCTTGGCATTATAAGCGCTTCTGTACCTATGAATAATTTTGTTTTTCCTATCACAATAGAAGCCATGACAACGAGTGAGATGGTTGTTAATTACTATATTTCAGGCGGTTTCCCTCAACACGTTCTTGTTGTTCCAAACCCAGATGGCAGTTTTCCCGAGGGCTTTTGGGTGGAGCTATTTGGCGAAGGCGGGGACGACTTTAGCGTTATAGGTGATTTTGGCGGTATGGACTGGATTTATGCCCCAAATTGCCTAGAGGGGTTTGTTGAGCGCAACCAGCCCGGCATCACTGACGCATGGCTGATGACGACTTTAACCGATGCTTACGGAAATTTTGTGCTTGATGAATATGGGCAGTTGCAGTTTATACCTGCTATTGATGCGGGCATTTGGCCGCAAGTCACCTTAAAAGACGGCTTTACCTATGAGGATTTTGTATTCACTCAAAATACACCCATACCAGCCGTAATCAACGAAAGAAGATTGGTTGAGCTTGGGCTTGAAGTGGGCGACTATGTGTTCACAGGCTTTGGCATAGGGCGCGAACTCACCCCAGCAGAGCAAAACCCCCAGACAGGCTTGGATTCAGGTCCATTCTTGCTTAGAATCGTAGGCTCTTACAACGGCGTACTGCGGGGATTCTCGCCGCTCATGCCCTCACACAACCGCATAACCATAATCCCCCTAGCTGCCCTGCAATATATCCGCTACGACCTGATAATAGGCTACACCCACGCAGCATTTGACATCAACCCAGCAATGAACAGGGACATGGACTATGTAAGAGCATATATTGACGAGATTTTAAGCCGCCGTTTGGCAGGGTTTGTGCCGCTGGCTGTCACCATCAACGACTCCGCCCTGCGCTATGTGGTAGGTCCGATGGAGCAAAACCTCAACCTGCTTGAAATCCTATACCCCATAGCACTAACAATAGCTTTCATCCTCTCGGCAGGACTATCCCTGCTCCTAATGCTACAAAATGCCAAAATAGCCGCCATCCTCCGTGTTCTAGGCAACACCAAAACCTCAACCCGCCTAATACTAATCCTTGAGCAAACCGTAGTCTGCATATTCGGTATAGCTCTAGGTTTAGTCACTTTACCAATCTTTGGCATAAGCTTCGGCACAGCCCTCGCCATCCTAATCGCACTATACCTAAGCGGAGCAATAATAGGCGCAACCTCTGGCGCAATCTCAATAACCAACAAATCTCCGCTGGATTTATTGCAAGTGAAGGAATAATATGCCAACACAAATCAAAAACCGCCAAAAATTGTGCGGTTTTTGATTTGTGTTGGTAACATGGCATGAACAAGACATCTCTTAAAACTATATTTCCATGCTTGTGTTTTTTCTCTGCTTTTGTGGCACTTGCACTTGCCGACCCCGATTATGACTGCACAGGCAAGCCGATAATCGTCTAATTGATTATCTTTTGTGGTGTTCATATTCTGCCAAACCATGTTTTTATAGGCGTGGCACTTTGTCGCTTTCTATCTGCCAAACCCCTGCGACTGCATAGGCTGAACACGCCCCCTCTGCCTCTCCTGCCAAAGCACGTCATAGATTTTAGTGCGGATTTTATGCACCTCATCAACCTCGGACTTTAGAGATTGATATTTTTTGTTGAGGGTTTGTACTTTGACGGTTAGGTGCTTCCTTTCCCTCTCCCATGCACCAGTTGGAAATTTGCCGTTGTCATTTCGTAATCCCTCAACTTCATCTTTAGCATTGTTAAACACACCAACAATCCAACCATATTCACGCTCAAATGCTTTTTTCTTCCACGGCATTTGAGCAGATAAATCTTTTTGATATTGGTCGTGCTTGTCCTTGTGTTTTTGGTAGACTTCAATGCGTTGTTGATTGCCGTTAATTTCAGCCAGCTTCTTTTTGATAGGTGTTAGTCCGTTGGTGATGGTGCGTTGTTCGCGGAGTAGATTTTTGATGTACTGCTCTATATCCTCATAGCCATCAATATTTTTAGCTTTTAGGAAATCAAAAATCTGTGCTGCGAATTGCGGCTTGATGAATGATTGAGATTGCTTCGCCAAAATATCAGAAATAAAATCTGCGAATGTTGGAGGGTCGGTGTTGACTTCTTCCTCAGCCAGCCAGCTTTGTTCTTTTGAAATTTGATTTTCAATCTCTAAGGTCTTGTTTTGCAAAACATCAATTTTATTTTGCAAGCTTAAAATTTCTTCGTTGAATTGATGTATTTTATGATTGCTGGTTTCGATTTGACGGTTAATATTACCTCGTTCGGTGCGTATCCCTTTTTCCTCCATCTGATATGCAGCCACCCCTAAATGGACTGTAGGGATTTGGTCTACAATGCCCTGCCTTTTAAGACTTCTATGGTCGATTCGGTCTGGGTGGTCGTAGCGTTCCAAATATCCATTGACAGCCTCCGCCCATGCTCCCCTCCAAACCTCCGCTCTATCTCTATCATTCCAATTTGTAACATTAACTTTCCGAGATTTATACTCACCACTAGCAAGCCGAACACGCTCACCATTTCCATCAAGCATATACTCCTTTTTGGATTTAGCTCCCCAAGATTTATCTTCGTTAAAGGGGCGCATAGTTAGCATTATATGAGCGTGTGGATTAGAGCCGTCTAAGTCATGGATTGTTATGTCAGCACACATACCTTCACTAACAAAATTGTCATACACATATTCACGAACAAGATTTTTGTTTTGAAAAAGGTTAAGCTCCCTCGGCAAGGCTATTTCAATTTCACGAGCAAGCTGACTGTTTTTTGCATTTTCTATTTTCTCTACGGCGTTCCAAAGAGTTGTCCTGCACTCAAATTCACTCGGCGCATTTTCGGACAACATAATTTCACTATGAACAATTCCACGCTTACGAGTATAATCATGAACAACCCCATCATATTCATTTGTAATTTTCTCACCCGCTCTATAGGCGGCAGAAGCCACGGCACTTTTCCCTTTGCCACGGCTGATAATTTTTATTGAGCAATGGAATATGGCTATGGTTTCACGCTCCTGTCTTTTTTTGGGTTGGGTAGATGTGTTTTGGTGGTTATCGTGTTTTAGATTTTGATTTTGTTCTTCATCAGGAGCGCAACGCGCCTTAGCCGTGCCAACGGCACGAAAAGCCCTCGGCAGAGCGCACGACACCGACCCCCTGTGGGTCGGTGTATAAGTGCGCCCTTGCCAAAAGCGGGCAAGGGTGTTTACCCCGCCTGCCTGCCGTTTAGCTCGGTTTTTGCCCCCTGTTGGTTAGGTTTATTCGTGCTTGTTTTTGTGGCACTTGAACGGGTGGTGTTTTCGGTTTGAACACTTTCGGCTTGAACACTTGGGATGTCGGCACTTTTGATTTGGACGCTTTCAGTTCGAGCATCCCCAGTTTGCGAGTCCTCAGTTTGAGCGTCATCGGTCTGTGGCTTGTCCTCCTGCGCACTCTCGGCCTATGCTTGCCCCTTTGCCACAATACCCGCAAGAACACGCCGACCATAATCATTTACAACAGCTTTATCAAGAAATGCTTTGTACTGCTCATCTGTGAGATTGATGGTATCAGGCAAAAGACTTTCAAGCAGACTATGCCGCTTACAAAGACGATGATTGCGAGCTTTACCTACTCGGGTTTTCATCTTCTGGATTTCTTGTTTCTTGCGGTTGTTAAGTTGTGCGATTTGTTGGTCTAGTTTTGTGATTTTTTGGTTGCTGATTTGAGTTGTTTTTGACATGGTTTTAATCTCCTTCTTAGTTGATTTTTTGGATTTGTGCTTTTTGGGCTTGTGCTTTTTGGTTTTGGTGCATAGAAAAACCGCTCAAAATGCAATTCACATTTTGGGCGGTCGCGGTGCTGATATTTGTTTGGCTTTGACTAGATGATGTAAGTCAAAATACCTCTGGTTAGCTTAGGTCACTTGCTGTCAATTATTTCAATATTGCCAACAATTTCTAAACAATATCAGCAAACGAAGTACCAGCAAGAATTTCCGCACGCTTCTTCGCTTCTGCTTCCAACCGCTTCGCCTTTTTCCTTGCATAATACCTACGGTCAATCTCCCGCTCATGTTCCAATTCTTCTGGTGTCATATCTTTGCGAAGTTTGCGCCCACGTGAGCCAATTTCTTTTGGAGGTTCTTCGGGCGGCATATCCTCATATTCGCTTGGCGGTAGTTCAAATTTGCCAATGTAGTTTAGAAAAATGTCCACTTGCTGAGTGCGCTTACCGCTTACTTTTTCAGCTTCATGGATGATTACTTTTTCGATAAACTCGTTGAGCAAGGTCGGTGAAAATTCTGTAAATTCTGTGTAGCTTTTTACTAGCTCAATGAATTTATCAGCTTTTACACTCTCGGTATTGTAAACATCAATCTCCGATTGCAGTTTTTCAATATCAGCGTTTAAGGTTCGCTGTTCCTCATCATAGCCCTTTAATAAATCCGTAAAATGATTTTCAGGGATTTTATCAAGGGCGTATGATTCATATAGTTTTTTGATTAGGGTGGCTACCTCATCTTTGCGACGTTTGGCTTTTGTAAGTTTACTCTTACTCTCTTTTATTGCAGTTTCTTGAAATATAGCGGACATTTCTTGCACACGCTTGATAAACTCTGGTTCATTTTTTCGGACGTAGTTACAAGTGCGTCTGATGGTGTCAAGTATCAATTCTTCTGCTACTTCGGTTCGGATATAATGGACAGTACAATCACGGGCATAATGGCGGTAGCTAGAGCAAACATACTCATTATGCTCTCTCGGTCTGCCAGTTTTGCCACGTTTATGGTGCATCTTATATCCACAATCAGCGCAGTATAAAATTCCTGTAAGCGGATTTGGCGCACCGCCAAGCAAAGGTTTCTTTCGTGTGGTTGCCCTAAGCCGTTGTACCACATTCCAAGTTTCCTCATCAACGATAGCAGGGTAAGCATCTTTGAAAATCAGCTTGTTAGGATTTGGATTGCGTTTTTTGGTTTTATAGCTCTCCTTCATAGTTTTATTCAGCACCTTCCAGCCCATATATTCCTCTTTTTTGCATATGGCTACAATTGCTGACGGTGACCATCTTGTGGGGTGGGCATTTGGCGCACTTCGTTGACGAGCGTTTATTTTTGTCCAATGTGCTGTTGGGATTAGGATGTTTTCAGCACTCAATTCCTCGGCAATTTGTGTAGGGCCTTTGCCCTCAATAACACTTCGGAATATGCGCCTAACTATTGGCGCAGCTTCCTCATCCAATACCCATTTTTGGCGGTCGTTTGGGTCGTGGATATAACCGTATGGAACAGAACCAGTAACGTGCTTACCCTCGGCAGTTTTCGCACCAAAAATAGCTTTAATTTTGCGACTGGTATCTCTTGCGTGCCACTCTGCAAAAAGATTTCTAAAAGGCATAAAATCATCTTCACCTTTGGAAGTGTCGATATTTTCTGCGACAGCTATCAGCCTAATACTTTTATGCAGTAACTGTTCCAAAAACAGTCCAACACGCAAGTGGTCGCGCCCCAATCTTGACATATCTTTAATGCAAATCTGCCCTACATTGCCGCTCTCTACCATATCCATCATCTGCATAAATGCGGGTCTATCCCAGCGTGTGCCGCTGTACCCATCATCCGCTAAATGAATATAATTCATAAAGCCATTTTTGATTGCGTATTCCTCTAAATACGCTTTTTGATTTTCAATTGATGCACTCTCATTTTCCCGCTCATCCTCACGGGATAATCTGCTGTAAAGAATGGTTAATTTTGCAGTAGTCATATCTGCTCCCCTCTGGCAGGAAAGGGTGTTTGTGTGATTTATACCATCTGCACGATAGCCAGTCAATGGGTAATTAGCTAATAGATTAGGCACTTTTGCCCACCTCGCTTTTAATGAGCCGTAGTAGCTTATCCTCAACAGTTTCCTTGCTTGACTGACTTCCAAAAACAGACACGCTATAGATTGTTGAGCCGATTTTTCTTGTGAATTTTGATAGCTCGGCTACATCATTATTTTTCATAGCACAATCCCCCTCAATATTAAATTTTGTCTTGCAATTTGGGTTAGGTTGATGTAAAATAGTCTTGACCTCCTTTTTGTAATTTTGGTAGTATCTCGAAAATTTGATGAGATATGCCAGCGGAATACAACCTTGACCATTTTGATGTGAGTTTGTCTGTTTTGGAGTGGATGGTATAGGTGTAATTTAAGTGTCCTTTCTGCCTGTTGTTTTTTCGAGGTTGGAAACCTTCTTTTAGAGAATACACCATTGGGTCTGTTTAGATTTTTCCCTGAACCTATCCAAAAACTCCCGATAAAACCAATGCCCCTCGCTGGTGGCGTTTAAATCCAGAAAAACCTTCCTGTCACGGCTGGCGAGTGTCCTGTCTAGAGCTTCAAAGAAAAAAGTCTTATGTACTTCATTGGATTCGCTTATATACACACTACCAAAACTAGCTCCTTTAATTCTTGCTGCGTCTGAGGCGCGCCCGCCGCCTTCGATAATAACGACCTTCTGCCCCGTGGCAGTGTCCGCAAAAAAGGCATCCTTGCCCTCATACTTGCCCTCGCGCCCCCTTGAGCCAAAAAAGCTTTTGAGTCCAAAGCCGTTGCAATCCAAAATATTAAGCCGCGCACACCCTTTAGTTACTCCTGCTGCGGCATTTTGTCAAGGACTTTTTTAATCGGATAGAAAAAAGCCCCTCAAAAAGGGCTATTTCCATAAAATGGGATGAATTGGTGTTATTTTCTACCAAGCTGCGACAAAAGTTCCTCAATCAGAGCATCCTTGTCTGCAAGTATGGCGTTTTGATTGGCAAGTAAAACATCTTTTTCTGCAAGAACACCTTGCCATTTTTGACGCTCTCTATCCTCTCCGCGCCTCTCCGCACTATTCAAAGCAGACACCTCATCATGCCGAGCCTTATGCCGAATACGCTCTAACTCCTTAAACTCATCTGTAGCCGCCACATGGCGGTAAGCTGCTATTACTTGACTCATAATTGGCACCCCCAATTCTGATATTTTTTCTAAATCTTCCTCGGTTTTGGCTTTGAATAGTTTTAGCCATAGCTCTTTTCCGCTATCGGTATCTTTTAGTGGTGGTAGTTTCTTTAGTTCGTAAAATCTTATGAAGTCTTTGCCTGTTAGCGGTTCGTGTGTTTCTGTTTCTAAAAATTGAAATTCGTAATTAAATTTGTTTAGGTCTGCAAATTCGTTAAAGTCTAAAATGTTAATGCTGATAACGTTGGGTATGTCGTTGTAATCCATGCCTTCTTTTAGGGCTGATGAGTTCATTTTTGACCAGTAGTATTGACTTCTGGATTTATAATTACCTTCGTTAGCTACTTGAATTTCTAGGCTGACTTGTTGGCTGTTTACAATCATGTTGATGTCTAGTTTGCAGAATTTATCACCTATGGTTTCTGGTGGCATTTCTGGGTTGGTGATTTGAAAGTCGATTATGTTATCGTATTGTACGCTAAGTAGCTCTGCTACAAGTCGTTTTAGCAGGTCGGGGTATTTAGTGAATAGTAGTTTTGCTAGAATGTCGTTTGTTAGGGTGTGTTCTAGTTTTTTCATTTGGTAATCGCCTCCATGTAAGGTATCATAACATATTTTTTGGGTGATTTCAAGGGTTTTTTCAAATGGTAACTTTTTCACTTTGAATAAAGCCACTAACAAAAAACCACGACCGCCGAAAACAGTCGTGGTTTTGTCCTAAACCACTGATTAGCAAAGCCTTTTCTAGAAGCTTAGCACTTCACATCAATCATCAGTCATATCATCAAGAGCCGATATTAGACTTACAATAGATACGCTTTACTGCTCACAAGTAATTACCGAGTCTTTCTCCGACAATGCCAAATCTTCATCAGGCGTGACAGACTTTTCATCTGATGACATTGGCACTTCATCAGGCATTGCTGGTATTTTTGGTGATGCTGGAGTGTTGTCTGGAGATGCTGAAACATCATAGGGTATCGTTAACAACTCTGGATTTACTGGATTCGACAAAACTCCATCAGTCATCATCGGCATCTCACTAGGTACAAGTGGCATATCAAACTGCGTCGCCTGAGGCACTTGCACAATCCTAACAACAGAAGCAGCGTTTGTTGCAGTAGCAGCAACCCTCACATGAACAGCAACTGCGCTGTTGCCAAGAATAGCTCTGGGAATATTGCTAGCTGTAGCTCTAGTCCATGTTTGACCGCCATTGAGGCTAAATTCCATTGCAGTAGATACGCCAGTTATGGCATTGGATGCTGCATTAAAGTTGGCGTTAGGTGCGGCAGGTCTTCTAGGCACAGTTACGTTTAAGGTAGCTGAGGCAAACTGGTTTATTGTAGCTCTTGTTCGCACCTGATACGTAACATTTGCCGTCCCGAGAGTTACGGGGAAGTTTGCTTGACCTGTGGTCGCTAAAATCCAATTTCCTGTCGTGGTTCTGCGAAACTCCATAGTGTCGCTTGCTAAAATGCTCTCTGTAAATCCATCAAATCTTACAATGGCTGTAGTTGGTGTTGGCTGTCTGCGGCTTAGCTGCATCTCATACGAATATGAAGGTGCGGACGTGCTTGTCGGCGAGAATCTGATTCGTAGAGTTGTAACATTAGCTGCGTTTGCGGCAGGAATCATAGTGGCGATGTTAAGTTCGGTAGTTGTAATATTTGTCCACGCTGTACCATTGGTGCTCCACTGCATACCAGGCGCAACTCCTGTTACTACTTCTCTAGCAAAGTCAATAGTAAAGCCTGTGGGCAAATTAGATGGACCTGTGGGCACTTGCACAACTCTAACAGCAGATATGGCGGAAGCGGCTGTAGCGGCAGTCCTAATGTGTACAGTGACTGCATTGCGTCCAAGCATTTCTCTTGTTATGGTGGTAGTTGTAACTCTAGTCCATGTTTGACCGTTATCGATACTAAACTCCATTGCTGTTGATGCGCCAGTTATGGTGTCTGTTAAGGTGTTGTATGTTGCATTAGGGGCAGCAGGTCTTCTAGGTACAGTTATGTTGAAGGCAACTGATGCAAACTGGTTTGATGTAGCTCCTACTCGCACCTGATACGTAACATTTGCTGTCCCGAGAGTTACAGGGAAGTTTGCTTGACCTACTTGCGCAAAAGACCAAACTCCTGTTGTAGTCCTGCGAAACTCCATAGTGTCGTTTGCCAAGATGGATTCTGTAAAGCCGTCGAACCTTGCAGTGGCGGCAGTTGGAGTTGTTTGTCTTCGATTAAGTGGTATTTCAAATGAGTCTGATGGCGCACTTGTGGCTGTGGGTGAATATCTAATTCGTAGGGTGGTGATGTTAGCTGCGTTTGCGGCAGGAATCATTGTTGCGATGTTGAGTTCGGTTGTTGTGATGTTTGTCCACGTGGTTCCATTGGTGCTCCACTGCATACCAGGCGCAACACCTGTTATGACTTCTCTGGAAAAGTCGATGGTGAAACCAGTTGGTGCTCCAGAAGAACCTGCGGGAACTTGCAAAACCCTAATAGTGGATACTGCAGCTGTGGCTGTGGCGGCGACTCTTATATACACAGTTACCGCACCATGCCCTAGCGTTGCCCTTGTGATGGTGTTTGATGTTGGCATTGTCCATGTTTGTCCGCCATTGATACTAAATTCCATTGCGGTTGAAACGCCTGTTATGGTGTCTGTTAAAGCGTTGTATGCAGCGTTTGGGGCTGCGATTCTTCTTGGGACAGTCACGTTTAGAGGTGTTGAGGGAGACTGGGTTTCGGTTTTTCTCGCTCTGACTTGCCACGTGACATTTGATGTCCCAAGAGTGACAGGCAAGCTTATTTGTCCTGATTCCACCAAAATCCATACCCCAGATGTGCCTTGTCGGAATTCCATAGCATCATTAAGTATGATAGATTCGGAGAATCCGTCAAAACGCACAATGGTCGCATTTGGAGTTGGCACTCTAGGAGCAAGTAGTATTTCAGTTGCGCGTGAAGGTGGGGCTGTGTCAGTGGGAGCAAACCTTATACTTAGCACGGTATCATTGGAAGCAGTTGCGGCTGGAATCATGGTGGCGATATTTAGCTCGTTTGCAGTAATATTTGTCCATCGCGTTCCGTCAGTGCTCCACTGCATACCGCGGGCAACACCCATAAGCACTTCTCTGGAGAAATCAATTGACATACCAGTAGGAGCATTAGTTGGACCTTCTGGAACTTGTATAATTCTTATAGCTGACATTGGAGAGGTTGCAGTTGCGGCAACTTTTACGTGTACTGCTACTGCATCATTCCCAAGTACGCTTCTAGGTAAAGAGGTGCCTGTTACTTGTGTCCAGGTTTGACCATCGTCTACACTAAACTTCATAGCGGACGACATGCCCGTTATAGCATCAGGCACAGCATTGTATGTAACACTAGAGGTGTTCGGTCTTCTGGGTATACTTATCACCATGGTAGCAGATGGAAATTGTGTTCCTGTGCCTCTTACTCTCACTTGCCAAGAGTTGCCTGGGCCTATGACCGCTCCAATTGAACCTCCGTACGCTCCTGGCAATGGCTCAACAGCAACACTTGTCTGCCCTTCCTCTGCAGAAATCCATTCCCCTGATGTTACGTGACGAAACTCCATAGTATCATCAATCAGAATTGTTTCCGTAAAGCCGTCGAATCGCACGTCGTTCGCTGATGGAGTTGCAGCTCTAGGCATAAGCGGAATCTCAGTTGCAATTGATGGAGGTGTTGTAGCTGTAGGTGCAACTCTTATCCTTAATACGGTATTGTTTGCTGCTGTGGCAGCTGGAATCATAGAGACAATATCAAGTTCGTATGTATTAATATTTGTCCATGTAGTCCCATTGGTGCTCCATTGCATGCCAGGGGCAACACCCATCAACACTTCTCGGATAAAATCGATTTCAAAATCCGATGGAGAAGCACCAGGACCTTCAGGCACTTGAACAACTCTTATTGCAGATGCAGCGGCTACTGCAGTTGCCGCAATCCTTACATACACTACAGCAGCTTCTTGTCCGATTGCGCTTCTAGTAATAGTGGTAGCAGCGAGTCTAGTCCAAACTCCCCCGCCATCAATGCTAAACTCCATAGCACTTGAAACACCTGTTATGGCGTCCGACATTGCGTTATATACCGCATTAGGGGCAGCCCTTCTAGCTGGCACGGTTACATTCAAGGGCATCGAAGGGAATTGGTTCTCGTTGCCTCTAATTCGTACTTGCCAAGTGGCATTCGCTGTTGCAAGTGTAACAGACGCACTTGTTGCTCCTAGTTCAACATAAGTCCATTCACCTGTAGTTCCTTGTCGCAGTTCCATGGCTTCATTAAGTTGGATGGTTTCGGTAAAACCATCAAAGCGCACAAGAGCTGAGGTAGGGGTTGCAGCTCTGCGTGTGAGTGGTATTTCCACCCAATCCGAAGGCGGGCTTGTGGATGTTGCCGCAAACCTAATCCTAAGAATGGTGCTATTGGCAGCTGTAGCGTTTGGAATCATACTGGAAATATTAAGTTCATCTCCTACAATATTTGTCCATGTCGTTCCATTAGTGCTCCACTGCATACCAGGCTTAATCCCATTTAACATCTCTTTAGCAAAATCAATTACAAACTCCATATAGGATATATGGTTAGGCTGAAATATCGCTTGAACATTTATGCCATCCTCTCGGATAAGTGTGATGTGATTTTGTGTACCTTCATTAAGCAGATTGCCATTTACATACCATCTAGCCAAATACCATCCTTCTGCTGGAGTAGCGGTTAAGACAACTTCTGAGCCCCTAGGAACATTACTACCAGAGCCTACACTTACCGAAGTACCACCCACAACAGCAGATGCAGTCATACTGCCTTGACCAGTCCACGAAAACTCGAAATTTGAAATAACTTGAAATACTATCTCTATAGCACCTTCTTGTCCATCTATCCCTAAGTTTATCCTATATGTACCCGCAGACATTCCGTGAGCGGGAGCTATGGAGAATTGACGCAAAGCTCCTGCTGGCACATTGCGAAATACTTGGTTTGTTAGGTCAGAACCAGATAGAACAAAGGCATGAGTATCGCCTGTCATCCTAACACCAATATCACGGCTAGATGTGGTTTGGTTGGTTATAGAGAATGTGTGAGGCGTGTAGTATGTATCTGTGTAGCCTAAAAGCATAACGCCAAAATCATGGTCAGTCCATGGATTTACTGTAGCGACCGGAGCAGACCAGTCAACTATTTGCCCGCCGCCGTAACGTATATCAAAGTTATTGAATCCACAAGTAAACGGAGTAGTCCATTCAGTGGCGTGTACACGGATATGAGGTTGGTTAGAATAGCTATTTTGAGGATTGCGTTCACGCGCTACACCTGCTCTGTTTCCTGAAAATATTACATTTTGACCAATAGCAATCTCAACACCAGTAGCCCAGAAATGCCTCTCTGGTATGGTACCAATAAAGAGCGATGGATTGTGACCGCCAGATGTAAATAATCCTCCTGCTTGATTGCCGATATTATTGGAAATTGTGCCGTTGTGGATAGTGAAGTGAGATGGGGCGTTAAGTGTTCCATTAGTAAACCTTATGCCTCCAACAACATCCCCTATATTATTGGCAATGATTCCGTCAAATATGGTTACATTCGTAGCACTTGCCGAAATGCCGCCGACGTCCCTCCCGTCATTACCAAAGATTGTGCCGCCGTGCATGTTGAAAGTGCTACTGTACCAATTGGAAACACTATTGTTAATGTTCACACCACCAACAGCACCACCGCCATTGCCAGATATGGAGCCGTCGTGCATGTTGAACACGCTGTCTGTAACTGTAACTCCGACATTGTTGTTTGTTATGATGCCGTTGTTTAATATGAATGTGCTGTTTCCTCTAACCCTAACGCCGTGTCCTGTACCAGCATTTCCTCTGTTGCCATGTATAGAACCACCGCTCATTATGAACGTAGTATTTGTGTTGATATTGACGCCAGTGGGAAATCCAGTAATACTTCCACCTTCCATAAACACTGTAGCATCAATTGCGTAAATGCCCGTGTTTGGCGAATTGCCTCGCTGCACATTTACGCCGTCTAAAGTGAGAGTTGCACCTGGTCGCACTGAAAATGCGCTAACAGTGATATTGGCATTAGAGCCTCCATTGACTATTATCGAGCGCGTAACTCCATCGTTTGCACTTCTAAATGCGATATTGGCATCCTCTGGGATACGGATGGCTGTGAGGTGACTTATAATAAACATGTGGCTGGGACCATCAGGGTTTGGCACATGAATCATGCCGCCATTATAAGTTGATGTAAGGGTCATATCTCTAGTAAGGTATATGGCTGTAGGTATTGTTCCTGCGTTTGCTATGGCGTATAGGAGCTCGGATTCGGTGCCTACAGTTGCCGACACCCAATACAAAATCTCTATAGCTATTACCGAAGTGATATTAAAAACATCACTAATAGCTTGAATAGTAAACTCAAATATCCCAACCTCGGAAGGTCTGCCAGAAATGACACCTGTATCTGGGCATATATGTAATCCTGTTGGTAGATGCCCGTCTATGACAGCCCAGCTTAGTGATGGGTTTTGGGTTCTTTGGATGTCCATTCTAAAGCTTTGGTTTATTACTCCTATGGGTGGTTTGGATGTGATTGGGTATTGGGTTCCTGTTATGGATAACTCTTGATAAGCAAAACCATACTCATTTTCAGCATAGACTGTGAATGTGTGAGTTGTGTTTTGGATTGTGTTTGCCCATGTGTTTTGGAGAATGCCTGAGATGATGCCTGTTGTGGGGTTTAGGGTTAGGCCTGGGGGTAGACCGTTTGCAGCCGTTGCTTGTGAACCCAAGACAGACACTGAGCCAACACTCCATGTTATAGGAGCATCATTATCACTTAGAGTTTTAGCTTGTAGGGTGTAGGTGTAGGATTCAGTAAAGATGCCGTTTGGAAGGTGTGTAGTCATAATGATTGGACGGTTTCTTGCTCCTGATATTTCTACTAGCCATTGGGCGGTGAGGTTTAGGTTGGCATAAGGGCGGAGGTCTTCGCGCATCATTGTGAAGGGTGTGAAGGTTTCGTTTGATGCTGGGTTTGATAGGTGGTTGGAGATTATGCTTTGGCTTGGGGTGTTAATGTGGTAGACGCCTTGCCATTCGGAGGATAAGACCATGGGTCTGTCAAGACCGCGCACTTCAAAACAGCGCAGAAAAAATATGTATTCTGCACCATTAACAAAAGGTAGTTTGTAACGATTTATAAGGTCTACATTGCCGAGTCTGCCGCCTACTTGGGAAAACTCAACTATGTCGCCCGCTCTAGTATCCCCATAGAAGGCTTCTAAAATCCTAATCCTGTAGATTGTAGTATTTCTCATAAACCGTTCTATATCTTCTGGCAAATCTTCCATCAAAAGACCATGACGCCTTTCAACTCTACTGTCTAAAATTTCTGCCCTGACAACATGGGTTGTCGTCCACATAAGATTGCTTAAATTTCTATGAGTTGGTCTATCACCAGAACCAACATGTTCTACAATAATTTCACCATAACTCGTCTCATTAACAAAACCTGTCAAAAACATAAATGAAATTACGAGAGCTAGCGTGCCTAAAATTTTCTTCATCATAATCATACCTCTTTCCTTAATTTTTTATTTGCGTTATTAACAGCAGTAGAGCCTAAGCCAAGAACCACATTTTGAGATTGCCAGATAGATTGCTGCATTCCCACTAGCTCAAATTTTTCATTGCCGCGCCAGTCGTGATACAATATCGCTACGCTTTCTATATCAAATTCTTGCGGGCCTAAGATATAATTTCTAACCCTAGAAGTGCTCATAATGGTAAAGTTGTAGTGAACACGAGAACCAGAGGACAAAGGGTCATCTCTCAAGCCTACTAGGTGCCCCAATTCATGCGACATAACGCTTTTAATTACATTATAAAGGTTGCGATCAAAATCATATTCATTCGCACGCTCAAGTATATAGTCGGAGTTTAGAGTAATACTAAAACTAAAGAGTTCTGTGTTGTTGGCGTGAGGACTAACTTTTCCAAATGTACCTTGCTCATAGGGTATTATCCATATATCATTAGCAAATCTATTACCCGCCTCTGCGTTAATTCTGGCAATATCTGAATTAAACCTAAACTCCACAGGCGCAGCACTATCATTCCAATACCTAATAGCTGAATTTATTGCATCTTGCCAAACTTGTTCCCCCTCATTGCCTACAAGGAGCATTTGAATATCGGGATTCAAATATATCACATTAGAGTACGTCCAATATCCCATATGCCTCCAAGGATCAGTCCATCCAGCATATAGAGTTATGTCCCTGTTAGGCAATATCATATTCTCAGTAGCTCTCCTGCCTTCAAGATGATTCCTAGTTGTAAACCAGCCGATAAGATGATAAAAGCCAGTCGGAAACCTATGTAGGAATCTTGGCATGCTCCCAAGCACTTCCCCATATTTACCTCTTTGCATATGTATCATCTGACCATCCGCCTCGCCACCAAGAATAACACCAGGGCTAGCATTAAAAGTCACAGACACAGAACCGTCTGGAGACGGTGTCGTAGGCGGAGCAGTTGGTGGAGGTGACGTAGGCGGTGAAATTGGCGGGGTTGTGGGATATGATGCAGGTGGGGTAGTTGTGGGTGGTGGAGTAGGCGGCTCTGTCGAAGGTGGTAGCGTTGGTTGTGTTACGATCTCCTCAATCCAAAACTCTCGCTCGCTCCATCTCATGCCCGTTTCCGAAGGCGCATTTGTCCCTATGGCAACCCTAAACTCATGACCTGCGGTAAAGTAACTTCGGGGTATGGTAAAGCTAGTTCCTGAACCGACTTGACGGCGAGCAATAAGCGAAGGTCCACAGTTTTGTGTAGGAGTCAAAGTTAAATTACGTAATGATATATGATATGTAGCATCAGGAACGGATTGCCATTGAACTGTTAAATTTCCTAAAGAGAGAACTGCGCCATTTATGGACGGATGCGTTATAGTTGGGTGCGTGTTGTAGCTTAAAGGCACGATTTGAAGGTTTTTATCTAAAAACAATAATTGGCTATCATCAGCATTAATTGTGTCGTCAAATGCCAGTTGTGTAACATCCACAAGCCGCCTTAATCCAGCGACAGAAACCGTCACAGTAGCTACACGATTTTCATAGGTTCTATTTTCGGCTGCATGTATGGTTCTTGCGCTTCCCTCGCCTAAAACAGTTAGCCATGAATAATCACTTGATGTCACCAAAACATTTTCGATTGGTTGGTCAGTGTCTATACTAATCTTAATTAAGCTTTCCGATGATGGAGCTATCCAAGTGCCCTTACTGAGTGATAGGGATGGACTGTCAGATGGGAGTTGGATTATTTCTGCATACAAGTTTTCTTGTATGTCTACGAGCACGATGTCGCTGTCACTATCAAACGCAAATGCTAGGACCTCAAAGAATGGCAAGGAAATAGTCACCATCAACAATATTGCTATGATTCTGGTGAAAAAACAGTTTCTGATACTCTTAATTGTTTCTGTTTTTTTCATTTGTAAATCCTCCTAAAATTATATTTGTTATGGGGTTGTGAATAGCTCTGGGAATCTCTCCACTATTTCTGGGTTCCATCGTTCAATATGAGAAAATAAGTCTGGAAACCAGTCAAAAGGATTGACAGGTTCATAATATTCAGCCAAAGTAAAGATGATGTAATTGTAGCCTGTTCTTTCTCTTGTGTCTTGGTCAAGAGTTAGGTGCAGCTGACCTCGGATTACTTGCCAATCTCCACGGAAGAACCATATATCGGCTATATATCCACGATTCCTATCCGAAATATCGTGTATGGCTAGCACTTGCGCATTGCCATCACGCCTAGCATACACTTTTAACCTGTTGTCATTATAGGTGTAAAATCCAGGGTGAAGTCCACGCGAAAGTGATGTAGCAGTGTTGGTATGCAGTATAATATTTGGACTCTCGCTAACCCACACCCCCTCTGGCACTGTAGGTACATTAGGAACACAAGCCACAAAAACAACCAACAGCACAACCAAAGCGATAAGTTTATATGCAGATTCAATTTTATCACTCAATTCATCACCTCCTCAAAGCACAATTATTCCATATTTGTACTATTAGTGGCAACATGAATAGTCCTTATATCCCCCGACCCTGATATATTTAACCATGAAGGGTCACTTGACGTGACTGTCACATCTTCTAATGGCTGATTGGTGAATATAGCAATATCAGCAAGGCTTTCTGTTGCAGGAGCTATCCAGCTGCCTGTGCTGAGGGATAGGGTTGGACTAAAGCTGGGACTAGGATTAGGCGGACGCATTACTTCGATGTAGGGTGCTTCTTGTGTGTTTGGTGTATTTAACACGTCAAGTACATCCATAGGCTCATCGTCAGTCTGATAAGTTTCCACGAAATCCGTGTCACCTGCATCTTC
>Ga0209755_10003193_pt1 | contig 20922 bp, 18 predicted proteins | sample TergutCo191P1_FD_187301 | JGI IMG/M metagenome (GOLD analysis project Ga0209755, IMG submission 187301) | Cornitermes sp. P1 segment gut microbial communities from Petit-Saut dam, French Guiana - Co191P1 (SPAdes) (version 2) | ecosystem: Host-associated > Arthropoda: Insects > Digestive system...
AGAACTAGCTCTTTAGGATTAAGTTTAATGTTTTTATTCAAAGTTTCTATCAGTCTTTTTTCTGAGAACAGAACATTATCACGGTTCATTGCTTCTGTCACTCCGTCTGTGTATAAAAACAGTTCATCACCTGGTTGAAGGTAAATTTGATGTTCTTCATAGTCGATATTCTCTATTATTGCTAAAATGAAATTTTCATTTGAGCTAAGCCAGTTAAATTCGTAATCTGAATAAGCGTTTGGTTTTGATTTTATCAGTGGAGGGTTATGCCCGGCATTCACATAAGTCAAAAGCCCTGTGGATAGTTGTAAATATCCTAAAAATGCGGTAACAAAAATGCTTTCTTCATTATTCTCACAGAGCATGTTATTCACAAGGTCAAAGACCTCTTTGGGTGTTTTTTGATGTTGAACATTATTTTTCATTAAGGTTTGAGTTATCACCATGAATAATGCAGCAGGAATGCCTTTTCCTGACACATCGGCAACTACAAAGGCAAGCGTGTCATCGTCAACCATATAAAAATCATAAAAATCACCTCCAATCTCCTTAGCTGGCACCATTGAAGCATAAATATCAAATTCGTGCCTTTGTGGAAATGGAGGGAAAATGAAAGGTAACATCGATGCTTGAATCTTTGTAGCAATACTTAATTCAGCACTGATTCTTTCCTTTTCAGCTCTTTCATGAGCAATCAGTTCTAATGATTCTGTAAGCTGTGAGGTCATTGAGTTAAAGGTTGTTGATAAAAGTCCCAGTTCATCTTTTGAATTAATATATATCTTTGTGGTCAAATCACCTGTGGCAAGTCGTTTTACTCCATTTGTTACTTCTTCAATCGGTTTATTAATAAACTCGTTGATAAAATAATAAGCCAAAAGTAATAATGCTAAGATGATAACAGATATTATGATAGAGAAATTTTTATTTTGCTTCTCAACATGTCTAAATATTTCATTTTCCGGTATGTTCACTGTCATTAACCATCCATTATCAAGCCAACTTTTAAACGATCTAAATTTTTTACCTTTTAATGTGAAGTCAGAAGCAAATATATCAAAAGGAAGTTCGATTAAATCAGTAACATCTCGAAAAGAATCATGTGTAGTGGTGATTATATAACCAACCTCTGGAGAACACAACAGTACAAAGCTATTAGTGGTGGGTTTTACCTGCATAAGCTTGTCGATCACATCTTTAATATCCCAATCTACATTTGAAATCGCCAAAAGTTTGCCTTCTTTATCTGTTATGATCGATCCTGCGGTGGTCATCAAGGCGTAACTGCCGGTGTCATCAAAATATGGTCTGGTCCACATCACTACATCTGCACTGATAGTTTTATCAATTATTTCTCGGTACCATGTGGCTGTATGATAATCATATTTGCTCATTATAAAAGTCTTATCAAGTTCTGCCTCACCTGACTCATTATTATAATATGCATAAAATCCAACTCGTTCCTTCTTTTGGTCATACCTATAAGGTTCATACCAAAATCCCCCCCCTATCACAAAAGGGAAGCTTTTAAGAAATTCAACTACTAAGTTTTCTGCAAACTTGTCTGAACCTAAATCTTTGCACAGTAAAGCACTTTTGGCATAAAAAATGGCTGCTCGTTCTATTTCTTTAATGTCTTTGTTTATCATTTCGACACTGGAGTTCACATTGTGTTCAATGTTATCAATGTGAAGCTGTTTATATGTCGAGGTGGTAAAAATTGAATATAAAACAAAACCAGTTCCGATAACTGATACAAATATCATAACGATAAACATTATCTTTGATCGAAGTGAAAACATATATCTACCCTATTTTTTTATATTAGCAGATCCAGTCATCTTTAACACAGATTTTATCTGCTTAGACACACTAATCAGAACCATACTACCTTGCTTAATGTTTGCCCTTTTCTCACCGATTAAAAGAACACGAAACCCAGCAGAAGAGACATAATCAACCTTGGCAAAGTCCAAATCTATGTCAGATACAGCCTCAAATACCGGTACTAATTCAGTTTCCAGTTTCCGCGGATTATTGGTGTTCAAACTGCCAATCAAGTTTAAAGTGGTATTGTCTCCATTTACTTTTTTTCGATAATCATTGAAACTCCCATTTGATGTTTTTAAGGTTATCAAAATTTTCAGCAAAAGTAACCCACTAACATTAATAACTTTCACATACACTGGCTCAAGAAAACGGAATCACGATACCATAATCCTGACATACTGTTTTTATGTCAAGAGTTTTTTTATTATTATCCAATATTTTTTGTCATCTTAATCAGGAAATGGCTTAAATTGATTTTCAAATAAAAATTGATGTCATTTCAGACTAATTGAGTGGAATGGTGGTAACTGCTAAATAGTTTGAAAAAATACGAATGAAAGTTTGATAAATTTTCAAGCAAATGCTATTTGAGATTCCGTGTGCATAATTAATTGAATATTTCTTATTTTTTTCTTATCAAAATTATGCTTGACAGAAAAAGAATTATCTTTTTTCTTGTTGAAAAAGTTGAGTCACTTAAAAAGTGAGGTGTTTTAAATGAAATTTGGCATTGAAAATGAGCAGTAAAAATTAAAAGTGGTGTGCTAAAAAAATATATTCAAAGAGCTAATTTAGTAGAGCGTATTAGTTTCACTTTCACAAATAAAATAAACGTGCTTGAAAAATTAGAACTGATTAATGATGAAAAGCTAACAAATGCAGCGAGGGTATATTTTTACCGAATGCCACATTTGCATATTCAAATGGCGGTTTTCGCAACAAGAGAAAAGAGTACTTTTATTGATATTAGCCGTGGCACGGGAAGTGTTCCAGAAATGATTGCTATTGGTGAAGATTATATTAAAAAGAATATTCGTTGGCGTGTGGTAATAGAGAAATCCATGCAGCGAGATGAAATTCCAGAGATACCTGTTGTTGCGATTAGAGAAGCTTTAATGAATTCATTTTGCCATAGGAATTATAGATCAACTCAAAATAATGAAATAGCAATCTATAGTAATAGGGTGGAAATATACAACCCCGGCACATTTCCTGAAGAACTTTCTCCCCATGAATTTATCAAAGGTGGCGGACACTCAATAAAGAGAAATCCGAAAATTGCAGACTTAATGTATTATGTGAAAGACATTGAAAATTTCGGCACAGGAATAAAAAAGATATCAGATACATGTAGAAATGCCGGAGTTAAAGTTGAGTTTAGGATAGAAAAATTAGGCTTTTCAGTTATCTTTTACCGAGATGAAATACATCAAAATATAGAACCAGAGATTGATTCTATGCAAACACTTAGTTATGAACAAAGAATTTCTATGATTTTAGAGTTTTGCGTTCAACCAAGAACACTAAAAGAAATACAAGATTTTGCAGGTATTAAAACTCGTCAAAATTTTAGTAAAATGTATCTAACACCACTTCTTAATTCAGGAAAACTAAGAATGACACATCCGGATAACCCTAATGATAAAAGGTAAAAATATTATACAGAGGGTTAATTTTTTAGTTGCAAGAAGGTTGCAAGAAGGTTGCAAGTAAAATCAAATTATACTTGGATTATTACGCTGCACTCGCAGGGTATCAGTTTAATGTGCTCCGATGTGATGTCAGGCTTACATACTATTTTATTATCCTTAGAATTTATCATTTTCATTATTTTCCTCTTTATATAAGTCATCCCGGAATTTTCTGGCTTCCAAGTCAAATAATCTTGATATTACTGATCTATTTGATTTTATATTAAGCCAATCTGCCTCAAATTCGGGTTCTTCTTCTTCATTACCATAAAGACTTTCCATCCAATTCAGCCAAAAGAAGGCAAAAGCGCGAGCATTATTTTCTGTTTTAAATACACCCGATACATCAATATTGTAGAGCCAAGGTATTACATACCAAACACCTGATTCATTGGAATAATAAATGTCGCAACAGCAGATTCGCTCGTCTTTTGGGTTTGGATTTTCAGTATTATGAAAAATCCCGTCTGTGCCAATCCATAAAAAGCATTTTTGATCTTCGTTAAGATAAAATACATTATTGATTAACTGAGTTACTTCGTCGTGATTCAAGTTTTTTTACTCCATTTGATATTGTATTTCAAAATATAGTTACATTAATTCGGCTTTGCATTCGGCAATGCAGTTTTTTGCAGCTTCGTAGTCAGTGTCGTTTTCTTCTATAATTTCAAAGCAGGCGATTGCTTCTTCATATTTTTTCATATATTGGAGACACAGACCCTTTAAATAGTTGACTGTTTTTATTTCGAAATCTTTTTTTAATAGTTCGTCATAAATGGCGATGGCTTTTTCGTTTTCACCGACCACAAAAAGGCATAGTGAGGTTTCATAGTGGATGACATAATATTGCTCGCTTTTTTCTATGGGGTATTTTTCGCAAAGTTTTTTCAGTATTAACAGACCATCACCTTGGTTGTCAAGCCAAAATGAGCACAAACCATAATACATAGCTGAAAAATAGGCATTTATATCGCTTTTAGCTGCAATTTCAAAGCAATCAAGAGCCTCTGAATACCTCTGCAATTGATACAAGCAAAACCCTTTTTTGTGGTAAATTCGTTTATCCTTCTTAAAATCTTTGATAATCATATCAAAACAATCGATAGCCTCCTGAAATTTATTCAGTTGAAGGTAACAAAGACCTTTTTGATAAATAGGTTTTATGTTTGAATGTTCAGTTGATATCAGTTGATCAAAAATCTCGATAGCCAAATCATACTCCCCCAACCTCATCAGGCAAAATGCCAAACCCATTTTTACCTTATAATCATCAGGATCTTTTTCCATGGCAGTATGTAAGGTGTCAAAAGCTGCCTTATAATCACCTTGAACGTAACTATCCTTTGCTTTTTTACATAAATCTCTAACAGTTGCCATAATATCACCCTTTTATATAATATTCCACTCTGATAGTGGTGTTATGGGTTTAATAATCCCAATCATCGATATCGTCATCGTCACTATTACCCAAAAGTCCTTTTAATTCGTTGAATTTTTCTTTGTAGAATATTTCCTTTCCGTGGACTTCTACTGAAAATGGCAGGGGTATTTCGCTATCTTTGATGGCATCGATAGCTTTATTAATGTTATACATTGCGATTTCGGGCAGGGTTCTTTTTGTGGTGTCATAGGGTGGCAAGATTTTGAAATCATAATCATCGATGTCTGGTAGTTCAGCGACCAATGGGTGGTTTCGTCCATGCAAGATGAGGGCTTCGCCGAGGTTTTTGTTAAACCTCTGCAGTTCCGAGATGGAGATTAACGGCTTTCGTTCAATAGTGCCGAAGGTGTTAATATAAGATGAGCTTCCGCACAGGTAACTGATTTCATCGAGCAGTTCTTTTTCACGAGTGGATAAAAATACCCAGTTATCGCAATTTCCTTTAATGGTGTGTGCTTCTTTATCATATTTTTGGACAATTTGTTGCATACTTTGGACATAAAGGAAGAATCTCATATTTCGTGAGCGAGCAGCAGATATCATGGAGGGCATTTCCGGTATTTTGGGGATGTTAGCAAATTCATCTAAAACAAAATTTACCCTAATAGGCAATCTTTTTTGGGGATTTTTATGAGCTTCGGAAATCATGATTTCATACACTTGCTTAATGAACATGGTAACTATAACATGAAAGGTGGTTTTTTCGTCCGGCACAATGATGTATATGGCAGTTTTTGTGTAGGCAAGGTCATTTAAGGTAAACGAGCTTTTGGAAAGAACTTGGCACAAAGCACGGCGAATGGTGAACATATTCAGCATGGCAGCGGCAGTGGATGTAACACTGGAATATGTTTTATCGGCTGCTTTATTCGTAAGCACACTTTTAAAATTAACCGAAGCAATAGACCCTTCGGTGCACAAATCTGAAATTTCCTGTGTTTTATCAGAATTGCATGCCTGCATAAAAAAATTCACAAAGCTAAATATATTAGCTTCATCCTTTTTAGCAGTTTCGATAAAAAAGAGCAGACTGGCAAGCATTTGCGAAACAGCCATATCTACCCAATAAATTTCCTTTGAACACGCTCTTTGTGGCTCAGCTAAGGCGTTCACGAAATCATTTATCAACCCTACAGCTTCGTCCCTTTTTCCGCTGTGGTATAAATCATAGGGGATTGATAAAGGATTCCAAAAATCACTCTGATTTAAGTCCCGAAAATTCAGAACAATGGTCTTGAAACCTTTTTCAGCTATAATACCTGATGTTTTTTCAAAAAGTTCACCCTTTGGGTCGGTGGCAATGAAAGATTCACCTGCCATGGCTAAAATATTCAACAAAGGCATACCAAAAAGCCTTGTTTTCTTTGAGCCTGTGGAACCAAAAATCATGGTGTGAGTGTCAGAACCATCCACATAGGCAATTTTACCATCACTGATAAGGGGTATACCACCGATCGAGCAATCCTGCGTTTCGATATTGATTTTAGTTAAAGTGGAAAGGCTTTGCATCTCCTGAATATCCGCCCACCTTGCATCATTTTCCGCATTTATATATCTGCCAAATTGATAATTTTCATTAATCATTGTTAAACTCCTTTTTAAAATCCTAATTTTTGCTTATCCGGTTTATTCACCTTCAAACGGTTAATGTAATCGGATTTTTTTATGTAATCCTGCAAAGCTTTTTCGGAAACTTTATTTTTGTGCAACTCAGTTTGATATAAATGATAAAGAAAATCATTCGTTATCTGTTCAATGGTAACAAAGCCATTAAAATTTTCATTTTTGCTAACATCTGTGATAGTCTCTGTCATTACCGATTTTGCCTCTTTTGAAAGGGAGATATTGTTCTGGGATAGTAGTTTTGCTTCAATCAAATCTACCACTTCATGCGGTTCCGGAAATCTGAAATGAACAGTGTCAAAGCGAATGTGTGCAGAAAGCGAAGTTTCGACACTTTTTATCTTATCCTCACTGGAGGTGTGCATATACATAATGGGTAAGATTTTATCCATATTATTTTCTAAATATTTAAGTAAAATTGTAAAATGGGGTTCATTGGTTACACCTTCCCAATCACAAATATCTATACAAACCACACCTTGAAAAAAGCGGTGATAACCGGCGTTAATCTTTATCGTGTTATCCAGGCGAGTAAGCTCCGCAAAGGGGGAATCCGGTCGAACATAATCTAACCTGTGCATAATACATCTTTCCTTGCCTGAAAATTGAAATAATTTGCTGGCATAAAGATAATCAGCAAATGCACTTACACAAGTTTTTATTCCACCACCCCGTTTTAAAACCCAAAAATAGGCTGGAAGAGGCGTGTTATGAATTGGGTATTTATCCTTATTTTGCCTGAAAGTCTCCAAGTCCTTCACTAATTCCTTAAATTCATCAGCACCTGTCAGGTTCAAGATAAAATCAAGATATTCTTTTTGATTTTGCATATTTATCTCCTATAATTTTAATTAGCCGGTTATTAATGGTGCATTTCGTATGATACAAATGCACTGAACAAGTGAGCTGTATTTTTCGTGAATGTCTTCAGCTGTGCACTCTATGGTGAAAGCATCAGCTTTATTTTTACGACATCCAAAATGTTTTATAACTCTGACAAACATATCAATGACAGGTTTTTGATCAATATCGTATATCTTGCTGATGTATGTATATGTGTCACCATTATCACTAAGATAACATTTATCATTTTCAACAATAAGGTAAATCGGATAAATACCCATATCTGCTTTATATATTGGCAATGATACTAAATATTTATTCTCATTGGATTTCGATACTCTTATCTTATCCTTAAAAATTTCTTCTATTTTATTTAAATTTTGCATAAATTTCCCTCATGTTGCTAACCTTTAGTAACAGATACCTTATCATGGGATACGAAACCACCTACCGGTCATGTATCTGAAATTTTATTTTCATTGTTTTATGTGGTAGCAGTACCCACAAATACATCGTCCTCCCAAATACCATCTTCCACCCTGCCATCAGCATAAGTCATCTTGCCATGACCTTCTCGTGCAGCATCCACAAAGTCCCCTTCATAGACATCACCGTTATCATAATACATGATGCCTTTGCCGTTCATATCGTCGTCAGCAAAATCGCCTTCATAATAAATCTGACCATTGGGATAATATAATATCCCCTTACCATTCATCTCACCATCTACGCCGTAGCCTTCATAGGTATATCCTGTGGAACTGACTATTTTTAACCAGCCGTTCATCTCACCTTCCACAAAATCACCTTCATACACATCGCCGGTGGCTGTAGTTATTTTCCCTCTGCCGTGCATCTCACCATTTGAAAAACTACCTTCACAAATTGAACCTTCAATGTCAACTAATCTGCCCATGCCGTGTGGCTCACCTTGTACAAAATCACCTTCATACACATTTCCATCTGAATATGATAATTTACCCACACCGTTTAAAAAGCCATCCACAAAGTTACCCTCATACACATCACCACTGGCGGAGGTAAGTTTACCCTTACCTGTGAAATTCTCGTCAAATTCACCTTCAAAAACATGACCGCCATCAATGGTTCGTTTATAAGTGTGGTCACTATTTTCTGGAAATGGCATTTGATACTCGAGAATTTCCAGCTTTGCTTCATACACATCGCTGATTTCATCGCCATTCATCTCCGTAACCAGAATCGAGGTGCGACCATCCAGCAGCATATCACGGACAGCTGCGACTATGATAGGCAGATTTATAATCTGATCGCTTTTTCTGACCAGTTTTGCTTGTGCTTTGCCGTCAAAGATGAACTTTGCATTGTCATCATCCGCTGCACCATCAGCAGCGTCCATCACCATCATAAGCTCGCCTGCACCATTGTCGATAAAGTCATACGACACATTAACATATTTAATCTCACTCATAGTTTTTCCTCCAATGTAATTATTTTTTATTTAAGGTATTCAGACCTAACCCAGCCATTTTTATCATCGTATTCCACAGGAATCCATCCGTTTTGTTCATCTCCGGTTACTTTAACTTTTGTATTTTTGGGGATTGTCAGCATTACATTATTATCATTTACTTCCGGACTTGAGCGAAACCTTACTCCTTCGGTCGTCGTGGCAGTTTTGGGGAATAAAATTTCATAAATGTTTACATTAAATCTTAGGTCTTTGCTGATAAATGGTATCAGATGTCCTGAACCCAATATCCAACAGATGTATATCACAATCAGAAATTGAGGTAGCAGATGCCAAGACTTTTCGTAACCCAAAGCAATGTAGTACCAAATAAACCAAGCTAATGCACCCGCAGCAAATGCTATAATCATGCCGATTAAACCTGCATTTGGGTAAAAAATTAAAGTCAAAATAAGGACTATGGTCCCCGGTAAAGTAGAAAATAAACAACCGATATTTGTTCCGATACAGCCCGGATAATCCCAATCGGAAATTGCTGTATAGTTAGGTTGGTTGTATGTGGTTGTATCATCATCGTCATCATAAGAAGCTTGCGGTGCGTATGTCTGCACAGGTAAAGTTTCTTTGTAAAGGTCTCTGGAAGTGGGGGTGTAATTTATCCCGAAATTATTAAGATTTTTGACAGCATGACTATTACCATAATCAGCTGCAATTTTATAATCATCAATTGCATTTTTTTGATCACCGATGCAGCTATATCCATAGCCACGATTACAATATGCTCTGGCAAACAAACTGTTTAAAAAATCTGCATTACCTCCACTTCCGATTTTTTGAGCATTTTCATAGGCAAAGGCTATGGCTTCAGTAAATTGATAAATAGCATCATAATAGTTTGCTTGATCGTTGTAAATGATTCCAAGCCAATTTCTGCCTTGCAGTGTGGCATATAATTCTTTATCAATAACATACTCAAAATCTGCAATAGCTTTATCAATTTGACCTGTCCTGTAATATGTCTCTCCGCGTTTGATAAAGCAATCCATTTCATTTTGATATGTATTTCTGATAAATTCTATTGCTGTGGTAAAACATTCCGCCGCAAACTCGTAATCGCCTTCTTTTATGGCTTCTAAACCTGCATCTCTGTTTTTTAATACCTTATCATAAGCTAAGGCAGCATCTTTATCATAAAACAACATTCCATCTTTGGTGGTATATCTGGACATGCTCACACCCCTTGAATCTTGACCGTTATAATCGAGATATTATCTTTACCACCTGCCTCTTTTGCCAGCTGCAGCAGTTTTTCTGCATAAGGCATACCAAGATCAGATTCCGGGGTATTTAATACATCAGACAGAATATCAGGAGCTACAAGGTCATGCAGACCGTCTGATGAAAGCAGATACATATCAGCATTACATAGGGGTTGGTTAATTTCCGCAAAGTCTATAAAAGCGATTTTTCCACCACCTAAGGAATTAATGATAATATTTGAAGGTGCGTTTGGATTTCCACCTGATTCCTTAAGTGAGTGGTCTACTGTTAACCTTCGTAAACCTCTATTTTTTAGAAAATAAATCCTGGAATCCCCGGCGTGGTAACGGAACACTCTACCCTGATATACCAAAAGTCCGACAAGAGTGCTACCGCCTTGTGTGATAGAATTATGGGTTTCCTGAGTGTAAACATCAAAGACTTCTTTCAGCTCGTCATAACTCAGGTCGTCCGGTATTTTGTATAACATATCACGAAGTCGAGTCAGCACAATCTCGCTGGCAACCTCACCCTTTTCAAAACCACCAATGCCATCGGCGATGGCTATCACCACCGTTTGACTTGTATCAAATTCATATTCACGGGAATCATCCCTGAAAATGTCATTACCAAGCAGGATCATATCTTCATTGTTAGGCTTTTTTAAGCCAATATCACAGACACCATAAGTTTTTAATAATAAATTCATATATTTTTACCAGTCATCAGGAGAATCAACATAAGGCTCAACATATATCTCATCACCACGATTCATTTTCCATTCTATCAGAATACGATGAACACAAAACGCATCCGGTGGTTCCTTTTCCCCTTCAAAATCAGGCAATACGACCACCTTTTCAATCAATTCTGACTCAGACATACTGAATGGACAATCATCAGGATATTGCCTATCCAATGCTTTAGCTATCTTTATGTAATCACCCCAGTTCATCTTACTAATCCTTTTATTGTGGTTGAGCGGTGGAATCATTATCTGTAAAGGCAACCACAAAATCCAATGTGGCTATTTTGACTAAGGCGTTATTTGTAAGTGGATATGGGGAATTGGGTGCCAGTCTGACCCCATGCACAAAGGTGCCATTTGACGAGCCAAGGTCTTGAATATGCCAATTATCGTTTATCTTTATTACTTTACAATGAGTGCCGGAAACATAAGCTTGTGTTGCAAAGATGCTTAAAAAATTTCCTGCCTTTCTGCCTATTATATCACCATCTTTGGCATCAAATGTTATGCCATTCCCTGTGCCGATGAAGTTTATCACATCGTTTAATGTCGATGGTGTCGATTGAACAACAGGTTGCTGGATAGGTGGTGGCACATGGACTGAGGGTGGTGGTGTTTGGACTGAAGGTGCGGGAGTTTGGATTGGTGGTGCGACTGTGGGTGTGGGTTGGCTTGGTTGCGTGCCTGCACCCGTATTGGTGTTTATTTGTTGAGGTTGAATACCACCTGTATCTTGTATCGGTGTATTTGCTTGCGAAAATTGTGGTGTGGGATTTACAGGAGCGGATGAAGGTGCTGGTTGTGTGCTTGGTATTATCAGCTCTTTTCCGTCAAATTTGCATCTTTTACCTTTACCCGGTCGTCCACATTCGGAGCAGATTAGTATTTGTTCACCGCACAGGTCGCAGTAGCGGGAATCATCATCTATTTGTTCTTTACATAAGGGGCATTGCATTGGTTTTTCTCCTTTATTTTAATCATTTACAGTATAGTCCATATCTTCCGGTCGCAGGGTATATGCTTCTTTTTTCATATCGTCATCGGTGGCACCGGTTTTTTTCATATCCATGATCCTGCTGTCAAGGTTTTCACCGGTTTTATCATATATTTTCCTGACTGTGCGGGCATTACCAAAATCACCAGCTCGGTTACCGTATAATTCTTCTAATCTTTTACGAAGCACATCCTCAAAACCGGGTGCAAATTCTAATTTATTCTTTTTACACATACGAGAAAAGATTTCAAACATCTCGTCCACGGTGTAGTCCTCAAATGTGATATAGTCAGAGACACGAGATTTAAAGCCGGGATTGGCGGAAAGAAATGTAGCCATGTTTTTCGTATAACCTGCCAATATACAAACATATTTACCTTGATCGTCTTCTAATCGCTTGATCAGTATGTTTATAGCCTCTTGTCCAAAAGAATCATGTGGACTATCTTTGATGGCGTAAGCCTCATCGATAAAAAGGATACCACCCATGGCACTATCGCACTGGGAATTTACGAGTGGACCAGTACCACCCACATGTTGTGCTACTAATTTACTACGGTCAACCTCAATCAAATTATTTGTGGGTAACATTCCCAAAGCTTTAAAAACATCAGCCATAATGCGGGCGACAGTGGTCTTTCCTGTGCCCGGATTTCCCTGAAACACGAAATGCTTTCGCAGTGGTGCCATCGTCCCTTTTATTTTTTGCATTTCCAAAGTGTCGGAAATCTTTTTCACAGCATCTTTTACAGATGACAAACCTACCAGCAGATTCAGCTCCTTCATGGCATCGTCCAATGAAACAGCTTTTTCGCTGGTAGCCATTGGGATATCCTCCGGTAAAAGGGTCATAACATCATCTTTGGACAAGGTGGAGAAATCTGCATTGGCGAGCCTTGCGGATTGATTTTTCAAAGCTTCTTTTAGCAGGTTTCTGGCTTCACGACCATTCGCAAAATCCTTTGTTTTTCTGGCAACTCTATCTTTGAAAAAATTAATAATTCTGTCTTTTGTTTCGTCGGGAACAATGTATTGCTGTTCATCTGCCAATGCAATAAATATTGCGTTAAGCTCATCCGGTGTGTAATCTGCTAAATCAAAATCCTTAGTAAACCTGCTTTTAAAACCATCATTCGCAGTAAGGAATTTTTCAATAGGGGTTTTATAACCAGCTATCACTAAAATAAACTTTCCTCGGTCATCTTCCATTCGCTTTAGTAGGGCTACGACACTTTCATTACCAAATGTATCACTTTCATCCTTTACCAAAGCATACGCTTCATCTATAAATAAAATACCACCCATGGCGTCATCACAGGCTTTATTGGTTCGTGGTGCTGTTTGACCCACATATTCTGCCACCAATTTACCCCTGTCCACTTCGATCACATGACCCGATTCCAATAATCCCATACCCTCAAAGATTTCACCCAAGAGCCGTGCGACCGTTGTCTTACCCGTGCCGGGATTACCTGTGATAATAAAATGTTCAGCAGGTTTTTGTGTCTTGAAGCCACGTTTTTCCTTCTCTGCAATTTGGAGAAGCTGAGTATAAAGGCTTTTAACTTCTTTTTTCAGTTCGGTCATACCGATAATCGAATCAAGCTTTTCCATCACCTGTTGTAATGTCTTTTTCTCCTCAATTTTACCTTTGATATCATCCGGCAGAATGGTTTTATCTGTACCTTTTCTGGAAAAATACGAACCTATGATTAAGCGAGCCTCATTCATAGCCAGATAACCATTTACAGCACTGACAATGGTATCAGGTTTTTTTAGGTCTTTAAAAAGGAAACGGTATCTTTTCAGCAATTTTTCAGAAGTATCCTGATTTACGGTAAAGCCTTGTTTTTTTAATTCAAATTCTGTTATGGCTACATATTGAGGAGGGGTGTAGTCCGCAATAATAAATATTTTTTGAAAACGCCCGGTAATATTTTTAAATTTGGGATTTTTCACAAATTCTCTGAAACCAAAAGGCAGACCAGCCATGATCACAATCGGATCATCCTTATGTTGATCCATTTTAGTTATCAACCTTTGAAATCCGGCAGAAGCGTTTCCGTCATCATCTACCAGCTTTTGTGAATTATCCACAAAAAGGACACTACCTTTGGCATCATCAAACAGCTTCTGCAAACCATTTTTATCATCCGGCATATTCTCCAGAGCTTCACCATCCACGATCACAGGTTTGCTTTTCGTGATCATACCAAACTTCATAAACAGTTCAGTGATCAGATTGGATACCAGAGTCTTTGCTGTACCTGAATTTCCGATTAAAATCGCATTATACGGATACCTTGCCGTCGAACCTTGCTGCTTCATTCCCTCCAAAATTGATTGCAATTCCTGCAATTCCTTTTTCAGGTCATCCAATCCAACCAATTCATCTATGGAAACACCTAAACTGATCGCTGGTGTGCTTGCACCAACCGTTGCACCACATTGTTTGCAAAATTTGGCAATATCGCGGTTTTGTGTGTTACATTTTTCACATTGCATATATATTCTCCCCTAATTTGTTTTTCTTATAAAAAAGCCCGAACGGCACGGAACCGACTAATGCCAAACTTCAGACCATAACCATCTTCACCTTCACCGAAATCGAACTCATGAAAATATTCATTATCTTTTTGTGAAGACGACGCGTACCAATCACATTCAAAGCACCCTAATGCATCTGCTGCCAAAAATGAATACATCATATACAATTCATCTTTACTGGGTAAAAACCAATCTTGAAAGCCATTTATGTTTAAATTACGGCATATTTGAGCAGCTTTACCGGTCTCACCTATCTGATTTAATTTCGTTATGATTAAGTCTGTATTTGTCTTTCCGGAACCTATTGTAAGTAAAGTGTCAGAAACATCAACATCATCAGCACCCCATTCTGCCAGATATTCGCTCTCTGCGGGTGCAGCCTCCAAATACCTCCAACCATCAGAATTGTTGCCTTTATCATAAAATATAAGTCCACCCGCCGGACCCGGATCACCGACTATTTTGTAATCATTCATAATTTGCTCCCCACTAACACACACAGGATGTGGTTATCTCTTATCCTTTCTTTGCCAAAGATCATATTCATCTTTATATAAATCTGCCATGGTGCCAAAAAAGTCGCAGCCACCATCACTGGGTTGACTGCAATCGTTTGGACCACCTTCGGAGTAAAGGTGAATCGTTCCATAACGGTTACATTCCCACCCGATGGCGTCCGGATGATGATTTTCAAAATGAAATTTACGAGCATCATGATTAGTTTTGAATTTCTTATTTCTGTTTTGTTGTGCTTTGGTCATTGCATTTTTTTTAGCATCAACCTTTGCCATTCTATCCTTTTCTTGTTGTTTCATCAGTGCGATTTTTTTATCCTGTGCTTCTTTTATTTGTCTTTGTTTTTCCTCTTCCTCTGCTATTCTTCTGGCTTCGTCTTTTTTTCGCTTCTCATCTGCAATTCGTTGTAATTCTTTTCTTTTTTCTTCAGCAATTCTGGCAGCCTCAATTCTTTTTTCTTCTGCGATCCTAGCAGCTTCTTTTCTTTTTTCTTCTTCGATTCTTTGTGCTTCAATTCTTTTTTGTACTATTGAATCGATTTCCGAGCCTGTTTGCCGAATGGAGTCCATTATATTATTGGAAAATAATGATTTTCGCTCTGCCTCCACCGGTATAACCTCCAGTTCATCCGGCACATAATCGTCAGGGTCATACACATCATCAATCCCCTCATCGTTCACAGGTTCCGGTGGTGGCTGATTTATAATCGCTTCCAGTTCGGCAATTTCCGCTGTCAGCTGAGCTTCTTGTTTTTTTAATTTATCTTCTTCCACCTGTTTTGCTTGTGTTTCAGCGATAGCTTCCTCTGTAACCGCTTTTCCGCATTTTGAGCAAAAATCAAAGATATCTTTATGTCCGCAATTTGGGCAAATGATTCCATCTTGTGGTTTACCACATTCCGGACAGAAACTGGAATCAAGGTCAAGCTCGGCATAGCAAAATTTACAATGTCCGTCCAGCAGCCATGTTTTGCAATGATCGCAAATATCTGCATTCAACGAATTTGCTTTGCCACATTTGGGGCAAATAAGCTGATTTAATGGTGTAGCACATTCAGGGCAAAACATTGCATCTTCCGGCAGTTCAGCATGACAGTTTGGACATTGTGCTACGGTGATAGTGGCAGTTACGCTATTTGTTTGAGTCACCTGCTTTGGAGTGGCTGTTTTTTTTTGTTGTTGTGTGTTTTCTGTCATAATATAATTCTCCTACTAATCATAAGGTTCGTATTTTCCGTCGGTGTCAGGCTCCGGACACTCAAATTCACCTATATAATAAATTTGTTTACAAGGTGTTGAATTTTCAAAGTTTATTGTATTTCCCTTCCAGTTGTGTAAAACGATAAAGGCATTTGCTTTTTTCAAATCGGGGTATTTTTTTTGTACTTCATATAGTGCCTCGCCGGCATCAATTGGTAGGATGTTTAGAATATTCAGAATCAGCTTTTCTTTCTCGTAAAAATTGTAATCAATGCAATCAACTATATCCGCAGCATCCATTTTTTCGATGCCATGATCAGTACAAAAGGCGCAGTTTAACTCATATTCATCAGGTGATATTCTGAAGCCTTCTTCACATAGTAAGTTTCCTAAGTATTCATGTTCGTATTCACGGTTATCAATGTAAGCAAATAGCTCTTCTTCGCTTGTGAAATTGCCTAGCCAAATATAATAAGTGTCAGGTGAAACGGGCTTTGGAGTATCTGAGACTGCTTTTTTAGTCGCTTTGTGTGGTGGATATTTCTTTTCATCAAGGGCTATGATCGCTCCGAAATCAGACCAACCTTCTGCATTACGATAGGCTTCGAGTGACTGCTTTGGGACTCGTAGCAATGTCTTAGAAAGGTCAGTATTAAAGAATTGGAGCTGGTTTAATGCCTGAGGTCTTGGGTTTCTGTTTATGACATCTTTTATCTCCGCCATATTACCTCGATTGTCCTTTCTAAAGGCACATTTACCGATATATGTTACATTTTCACCTATGTCTATTTTGCTCAGGTTTTCACAATGCATAAAGGTAAATCTACCTATACTGGTGATGTTGCCGGTTATGATAAACTTCGTAGTATTTTTGTCTTTGTGATATTGCCATTCGGAGATTTCTGTCCCCTGATCAATGATTTTCATCTCTTGTACTCCATCAGCAGCCTCCACAATCCATTCTAATATCTTATCGGCTGTTTCAGAGCTTTTAGGCTTAATCTTTAATTCTGTAAGTTGATCCTCTTCTTCTGCCCCAAATTCTTTGAGCAGAGCGATCATATTTTTCATATTTTCCATTTCTTTGGCAGTATAAAGATGCTTTAATTCTAACTTTTCTTTTTTCGTGAGGTTGGGATTTGATTCAAAGTTTACCACATTCGAGAGTAGTGTAACCGGTTTGTAAAATACATTATCTAGTTTCATCTTTATGTTTGGGTCTGCACCTGCCTCCAGTAGTGCTCTCATTATATCAAGGTCACCATTAGCATAACACTGATTTTGTAGCGGAGGTGTAGCATTTATAGCATGTTGGTTTATATTTGCTCCGTGTGCTAACAACCAATGGAGCATCTTTTTGGGGTCTTTCATAATAAACCAGATTAGGCACATGCTACAGTAATACAGTGGAAATGGCTGAAAGTCCCTGAAGTATGTAGGAGTATCTTCACAAAGAGGTAAACCTTCTGCCACATACCGTTCCAACTGAAAATAATCTTCTTCACGCACTAATATACATGCTAAGATTGAGAGGTCTTCCTTTGGGATAAGGCTGGCGATGGGGCGATCCGGATACTTGTAAAGTAAGGCACGCAGGGTAGTAAAAAATGGGTATCCATCTGTTATAGTATCTTTTACATAGTTTAGTAATTCTAAAACATTTCGTACTTTCACAGTGTATTCTTTGACTGTGCCGGTCTCACTCTTTTCTCGGACGACTACTTCATTATATTTTGACAACACATTTAGGTTATTTGAATCAGTAGCTTTGAGCAAGATGTATTGATACGGACTTCTTCGGAACAAGGCATTTACACCACCTGAGTAAAGGATTTCAGGTTCGGCAGGTTCTCCTTCTCTGGCAAAGGTTTTTAGCACTAAATCTTTATAGTTTTCTACATTCAGGAAGGTTTGGTAATTTACATTTATCACCTGACAAACAAATTCCTCACTGTAAAAAGGCGGAAAATCACTTTGATCTACATAATAAATATGATCCGGCACAGAGAAAAATACCAGTTCGGCTTTAAACTTATCATACTCGGCAGCCATAACATTACCCATTTGCTCGTAAATTATCTTTCGTGAATGATATACTGCTGAGCTTGTATTGTCAAGCTCAATGACTTTATTTATGTCTGCAAGTGCTTCCTGTAGCTTTCCTATCTGTAGGTAGCAATTACTTCGCCAATGATAAGTGCTGATAGCATGTGCCTTATGAACGGAAGTATAATTTTTTGCATGCTCAATGGCTTTGGTGAAATCGGATATGGCTTTTTCTGGTTCATTTAAATCGTTATAATACAAAAATGCTCTGTCACTAAAGAAATGAAAATTGTCTATTCCTAATTCTTCAGCTTTGTTAAAATCAGCAAGAGCTTTTTTTATATCCCTAAGGCTGTAACTGGTGGGCATGTATTTTTTTCCACGCTCATAGTAGTCATAACAAGTGGCTTTGGGGTTTGTATCAAGGGTCATTTCATGTTTTGAAGCTAATTCAAAGGTAAAGGGATTTTTTGTCTTACATTCCCGCACAAACTGCTCCTTCAGCCAATCCCAATCATTGCTAAGCTTATCCAGTAGCTTTAAGCATTTTCCAAATTCAGACAGATTGCGGTGAAGTTCGGCTACTTGTATCAGCAAATTATCATGGTCAGTTGATTTCTCACTCTTATTTTTAAGGGCTTTTTTTGAAAGCAGCAATAGCTCAGAACATATATCTTTCCATATAGTTAGCTCGTGATCAGTAAATACTCCGGCACCCTTGCGTGTCCCATGATTAAAGATTCGCCACAAGTCCTCATAAAGCTGTTTCTTTTCTTGCCAGGTTTTGGTTATATTTTCTTTTGTAGCTTTTAGCAAATCAGAGCGTTCCGGTCTTTTGATGTCTTCAATTTTCTTTCTGTTTGCGACTTTGGTTTCTTTGGCATTGTGTCTAAAAAACAAAGTATCACAATACGGACATTTAGCGAGGTCAGGTGTAAAATTAGGTTTACCTGTATTGTAGCCATCGGAGTATACCTCACTGTGGTGAACTGTATAACTTCTGTATGTCAACATTGCCATTTGTTTGTCACAAGTGGGGCAAATATAAATAATTGGGTCTCCAAAGGTCATTAACTCTCCTTTTTCTCGGGTTTTATTTTTTTTATAAGTGTATCAATATCATCATTGTCCTCTTGGTTACTTTCTGAAGCGATACTCTTGATCTGTTCTTTCATCTTTATGACAAGGCTGGAAGGTGCTGTTTCCTTTTTATCAGCAAGTTTGATTTTCACGCTGCCTCTTTCATAAGCTTCGTCTTGAATTTTTTTGATTTTTGATTCGCTTTTTTCGTCTATGCCAGCCATTAGCCCTCCTGATGTAATCCTAATCTGCCACCCACGGTAAAAAAGAATAAGTCCTCAAACGACTCAAACTCTTCCATTGCTTCTCTGCTTTCACGCTCTAAAATTTCGTATTTCATCGTTTCGATGTTGTAGGTGTAGTAGTCTTCGTCTGCTATTCCGAGCAGGACTTTTTCATCTAATTCATAGCGGTCATTAAATTCGTCGTTCATAGATACCAAATCCATTATCTTAAAGCCACTCGGATTGTCTGCATAAGACACTATATCTGTGCTGTAAAACACGATGCCATTCCATGCCAATCCGTTATTTTTCTTCAAAAAGTGAATAAACCCTTCCGGCAGTGGTTCCAAACCGAGCTCTATCAGTGATTCGTTACATCCACTTATATCAGCGTTCGTAGCTGGTCTGGGTATCATAGCACCATCGTCTTCCTCCAGTATATCTACTAATTCATCGATTGTATGTGACGTTTTCTCATTGTCTTCTGCTTGTTGGCTACCTTTCACCGCTTTTTCGTATTCATCCATTTTTGATGAAAGTAAATCTAACATATCTTGGCTATATATCTTAGGGATATGTTTGAGCGGGTTATAGTAAAACGATAGGTCTCTGTCGTCAGACTCCGGAAAGTCCCATTTGACTGTCATTTCTTTTTGGTTATCTATATTCCAAATAAGTCTACCTAAGAACAAGATTTTGTCATTGATCTTCTGTATGACACATGGGGTATTTTTATTTTTTGACTTTAAACAGCCCCTTACTTGACCGAAAAGATGCAAAATCTCGGCAGCTTGGTGTGTGACATTTTGCTCCTCCCTTATTTTACTGCCTACATATGGTATGAATAATACACAATCTTCACACTTTTTTGATTCGTTTATGTATGGCTCTCTTAGGCTGTCGATGCACTGCCGGATCACTGTCAAATCGCTAGTCTCCGCAAATAGTTTCATAAGGTCAGCTTGTAAATCATTGTGTTCTGGAAGCTGGATTGCATTTTTCTTTTTTTCTTTTTTCAACTTTAAAAGATCATTAATTATCATCCCTCTGCCTCCTTTATCGTGTCTAATGCCTTTATAAGGGCATTTTTTACCTCACCTTTATAGCTTTCCAACTTAAAGCCACTGCACCCGGCAGGTGAAGACCAGTATTTATCTTCATTGATCACCGGATTAATATCTTTTAGTCCTTTTTCGATAGAGCTAAAATTTTCCAGTAACCTATCTAAAAAGCTGATTCTATCCCTGATAAGGGAGATAAGGCAGTTTGTGTTTTTATAACGAAGACACTCTAATTCTAGACCTTTCATACGATATAATGTAGAGATGCTTTTTTCGACTGTGTAGATAGTGCATTCGGATGGGTCTCTACCCGCCCATGATTCTGTTTGTTTCGGGTCAAAGCAGTCTATAGATTCACTATAAATGCAG
>Ga0209755_10003194_pt1 | contig 20917 bp, 24 predicted proteins | sample TergutCo191P1_FD_187301 | JGI IMG/M metagenome (GOLD analysis project Ga0209755, IMG submission 187301) | Cornitermes sp. P1 segment gut microbial communities from Petit-Saut dam, French Guiana - Co191P1 (SPAdes) (version 2) | ecosystem: Host-associated > Arthropoda: Insects > Digestive system...
GTCAGGTATTGTATCATCAAGCCCAAGTGCCGCACAGAAGTTATACAATACCTGACCGCCACAGACAGACTGCATTCGGGTATTGCCTTGGTTTGGCACGAAATTAGGGTCAAGGGTTGCATTGTTTGTATCACAACGCACACCACCCCAAGGGCCACTTGCATCTGAGCCAACCGGGTCAATCAAAACATTTGGATTTGTGTTGATTGTAATCCAGCGTCGAGCATTTGAGCGGTCCCAAGTAGTTAAGTCCGTGCCGGTTACTCCGATGCCGCCCGCGTTACCGGCAAACATGTTTAATGTGCCTGCGGTGCTGGTTGCCGTAGAGCTTGGCGTAGCGGTAATACCTACCGGCACCGCGTCACCAAAGACATTGCTACCGCCGCCGATATAAGCTAAGTTGTCAATCATCCAACATTGACCGTCAGCCATTCGTTGCACCCGGTATTCACGTCCATCTCGGTTGTCCAGCAATAATGCAATATCACCTACATTCATCGAGCTGCATTCTGAAGCCGTGAAGGTCTGCATCAAGCGTGGCGGTGCCATATTAAGGCTTGCTGTAATAGTTACACTGGTAGAATAGACGCCTGCCGGTGTCATCACTGTTGGCCTTGCGCCGAAACGGATTGGTGTATTTTGTAGCTCCGCTGTCGTCACCGGACCATTTACTTGCCGGATTAATGTTGCCGTAGTTGGCATACGGGCAAAAGTAATGCCGCTTGTCACCACGCCGTTCGCACCTACGCAATTACCAGCGAAACCGTTAGCAACATTCGTCATTCTGTTACCGGGAATACAAAAGCCCCAAGCGTTGCTGTTGAGTGCAGTCGGTGAGCCGATTGTTCCGCTTGTAGGATGGATAGTGCCTGATGGGTTACCAGTCAACGAGTCGGAGGCCGCTGCCATAGTCAAGGAATAGCCTAAACCGGAGTTAGTATCCACAAATACATTCATGCAAGCCATATAGGTTCTATCATCGCCCATTGCTGAGATGTTTACATTGCCACCTGTCGGCACGCAAGCCGCGTCATCGCCGGCCCCACCAACAGTTAAGGTAAGAAAAGTATCGGCCATAGTCACACTTGCCGTGACCGTCGCACCGGCAGAGTCATCTGCGATTACAGGCGCAAATCTACTGTAAACACCCATAGACAATGTGATAAATGCGCTTACCGCAACAATCGCGCCCAAGGTTCTATTCCAAGTTATAAAACGCATTAATCGCTTCAACCACCCGCCTTCCTCGGATAAGTTTATAATTGTGCTTTTTATCATGCTTCCTCCTGCATTTTATTTATCATTCAAGATTGTCACTGCTGCACCTGCGCTTGTAGTGCTTTTATTGATGCTTCTATCCATCATGCTATGAGTTTAGCACTAAACGCAAGCAGTATGCAAGAAAAACGACCGTTTTTGCGAGTTATCCACCGTTTTTCCTGATTTTTTAGTGATAAATCCACAGGGGTGATATTTTGAGTAGCTTTCCACAATACATTAATCATTTTGCTTTGAAAGTGCATTAGGATAAGAGATAGCTTGTAAGTTTTCCACAGAATAAGCCAATTTGTTATAAAAATCTTACTGGGGGATAAATATACAGTAGCTTTCCACAGGCTTTATATATAACCCACTTTGAAATTAGCTGTAAAATGTTATAATTTTCTATACTTCATCGTATCCAATGCAGTGAGGTATATGAGCCGTTAAAACCTTGTGTGCCTTGTGTTTTGGCGGCTCATTCATTCCTTTTGGTTGCGTTTATATAATGCCCAATGTAAAACCAGCCTGATAAACAAGCTGGTTATTAAAGTGCTACCCACCCATGTTGCGAACAAGGAACGCTTCCAAATATGCAAGCAAAGCCTGTAAGAGTTCTTGTTGCCAACCCTCAGACGGTGATTTGTCCCAGCCACGGTCGTAGTTGATAATGGCGTCGCCCGGATGACGGTCTGCCGCCCATATGGTTAATTTGCTGACACGGCCATTATCTATGCCGTATTGTGAGCCGATGTCATACACTTTTGCTTGGAAAAGAAAACCGTCAATCTTGCCTTCCAACCATTCGCCCACTTTTCTATGAGCAGAAATCTTGTATTCATGGGACATATCTTCCTCCTATTCCCGCGCGTTGTAATCTACAAGGGCATCACATTCGCTGTCGATGTAATGACCCCAATACAGATTGGGTGTATCATCGTCAAGATGAAATTGCCAAGTAACACAACCCTCCTTTTCGTCTATGCCCAAAACGATACCATAATGGTCGGAGTCGCTGAAATTACCCTGCTTTACCCTTGCGTATTTAATGGTGTAACCATGGTGGACGGTGCCAATGATGGCAGTCAGGTCTTGCTCGGTGAGTTTACGCATACCATCCCTCCCCCCACGGCTACCAGAGTTTAAGGGTGTTGGTTAGCTTTCTTAAAAAAGCAGCTCCCATTTTCTCAGGCGGTGCGGTATCTCCTTGCCCCGCAGCGGTTTCCGCTTGCGCGTCCGGTGCTTGTGACACTTCTGTGTCGGGCGGACATAACGCTTTCGGGTCATGCTCCACCGTAACATGTGACATAGGTTTGGCGTTTACTTCCGGCAATTTTTTCTCACCGCTTTTCATGGAGCCGTTACCTACAAGGTTTTGTAAGAGGATACGTCTGGTGTCGGCGTATTCCGCGCCCATCATGTTAATCCGCAGTAAAAAACAACGGAAGGCGTATTTTTCGTTCTCGACTTCCCTTTCAACGGCAATAACACGGCTTTGCCGTTTCGCCATTTCAGAGAGTAGCACAAGAAAGTTTGTATACGCTGATATTTCCGCCGGGGACAACACACGGTCAAACCACGGAAAATCCACGGTTTCCGGGGTAATCCGCACATTTAATCTCGATACCCCCATTGCCTTACGGATGAGGTTGGCCTTGCTGTCAATCAATCGACAAAGGTTATCCAACTTGGGCGGGTCAAAACCGGCCAGCGGGAGTTGGATGGTAAACCCATAATCGGCTTCCGGTTTCGGCTCATCTTCGGCTGTTGGCTCTGCATCTGCGTCCGTTTCAACCATAGAAGCATCCGCAACTTCCGTCGCTGGCTCCGCCTCCGCTTCGACTTTTTGCGTCGTTTCTTCTTTGGCATCAGCCTCCCGTGTGGGACTATGCGTTGTTTCTTCAACATCAGCCACAGGGTCGGGGTCATGCTCCGCAGCGGTTTCGCTGTCAACCTCAACTGCTGTTGTTTTTTCCGTTACTTCCGCATCCCACTCCACGCCAAAGCCCTGCTCCCGCAATTCATCCACCATGATATTGAGGGTGTCCGTGCTAATGCCTTCCGGCACAATCAAGCTGCCATGTCGAGCAACCGTGATTGTGCCTACCTCAAAGGCATAACTTGGCGGGCCTTTGTAAACCGGCTCCGCGCTAAGGTGCTTGCCGACAATTTCTGCCAGCCGCTTGCGTTTCAGTCCACGTAAATCCACTTGAATTTCCATAACCTTTACCGCCTTTCATATTAAGGTGCAAATTTGCCATATGGCATGTAGCTATTTATACACCCGAAAAACAGAAAAGATATTGCTTACGGTTAGGTGTTTGTGAGCGGTGAGACAGTAGCCACAGAGCGGATTTGTTTAATAACGGTTGAATAGAATAACGGCGTTTTTTCAATAAATAGCATTCACCCTACCGATAAAACACGGCATATGGTATAATCAGCTTTATGGGGCGTTAAGCCCATGCTTTGCAAATCTATTACTTGATACTCGTGGAAGGGGTTGAATAAGATGTTGACAGTGCAATCTGTCCGGGAATTGTCGCCCGATGAACAGGTAAGGATGTCCGTAGAAGAAGCCGGAAGGCTTTACGAGGGAAATTTTATATTCTTCACTAACTCGGAAGAAATCCGTGACATAGGCATTTTAGAGCATTACGCAGTCCCCAGAGTTATCGCACCCAATAAAAAGGTGTTTTATGACAGTGGACTGATAGAAAAATACCGCAATCGTGCCTTATATGGAGTGCCTCATATTTGCTCGGCATATATGGCCGAAGACCAAAGACCTCCGATTTTGGCATTTTAGGGGGAGCTTGATGAGTAAATCTTTCTTATGCCATCCGCTTAGTAATACCCGTTTAATTTTAACGGACAACCGATTAACAGCAGCCGCACGTTTTTTAGATGGGCGCGGCGAACCCGCCAGTTATGAATTTATCTTGGATACGGGTGCAGTAATTTCAACAATGTCAAAAAGCACGGCAAACACCTTTTATATTTATGACAAAGACGTTGTAAATCCTAATGCGTGTGTCGGTGGCTTTAATAAGCAACCTATGTATGGGCGCGTTATCCGTGTGAGCCATTTGCACATCGGGATTATGGGCGTTAGAGACACCCTATTTTTTGTGCCGGACTCCGATGATGACATAGCGGAGGTGCTTGGGTCTAGTATATTGAATGGTTTAATCCCCATCCCAGACTTCGATACGAATTTGATTTGGATTTTGAAAAATACGAAAGTGCCGCCACCCATACACTCTAAAAATTTGGGCGTAGATGTTGCCTGTGAAGTATTGGCACAAGAAGAACTATAAAATAACTATACTTCGTTGCAAGTTTAGATGACTTTCAATTTTCTCCCACATTTATTAAGTCCACAAACGAATATATATCCCCCAATAACGGACGTTCGCACCGCGCTTAAATCATCAAGCGCGGTGTCTTGTTTTATTCAATTTCCTATGTTTGACTGATACGGCAAGATAATGGGAAAAGGAGCATACATGGAAAAGCAAATAAAACGTTACAAGACAATTATAGCCGACCCGCCGTGGGAAATTAACCAGCGTGGCAATTATGGGGCTGTCCACCATTATAATCTTATGTCATTAGAGCGTATCAAAAATATGCCTGTGGCTGATTTAGCGGAAGAAAACGCCCATTGTTGGTTATGGGTGACCAACTCTACCTTAGAGGTCGGCTTTGATGTGCTACGGGCATGGGGTTTTACGCCGCGCAGTGTGTTTACATGGCTCAAGCCTCGGATGGGATTGGGTGTTTATTTGCGTAATGCCACCGAGCATGTGTTATTGGGGACACGCGGCAAAGCACCTGTATTGCATAATTCGCAACCTAATTGGGGGTTTTTCCCACGGCAAGACCACTCACATAAGCCGGAGGAGTTCCATAAAATCGTGGAGCGTGTAAGCCCCGGCCCGTATTTGGAGCTATTTGCCCGACGGCGGCCGAACAAGACACAGTGGGATGTATGGGGCAATGAAATTGACTCCGACATCGACATACCGGGGTATCCGGTGCCTGACTCGCCGGCATCAAGGGGAAATTCACGCAAAATAGCAATACCGTGCAAAATCAAGCAAAAAGCATGACAAATATTGACATTTTATGGTAAATGTGCTAAAATGGAGGTATGTAGACAGTGTTTCTACATTATATATAACGTAAATTACGTGGAACTTTAACATGCTTACTTTCGGCCGTAGGGTTGATTGGCTTCATTACCAAGACGATGAGCCAATCTGCCCTGCGGCTGATGTCTGTCTCCGTAGGAAATATATTTTCCTGAGAGGGGACACTATTATGACAAATCCAATCACATTTCCAACGGCTGCCACGCTTCGTGAGCAAATTAGTCTAAACGGACAGCGTTTGTATAATGCGCTGGCCAAAGAGTTTCTATTAGCTATCAAGTCATCACAAGCAGAGTTTGAAGAATATGCTTTGGTGCTTCATGTCGCTGACAGTCAGAAAAACGATGCACCCTATTCATTGGCAAACGTGTTTAATTCGGAATTGTCCCGCCAGCTTACTGAATTGGGTATGGATGCGGAAATCGAGGGCGGAAAAGAAAACTATATCCAAAAGTGTTGGCAAGGCGGGAACGACGACTGCATCTGTAACATGATAGATGCCATCGTTAAAGAGTTGGTGGCACTTGGTTATGGAATTTGCCGCCTTGAACGAGACCATGGCAAAGATGAGGGTCTCTCCCTTGCTATTTTGGTGACTTGGAAAGAAGGCTACTCCGGCGAACTTTGGAACGAACACTGCCGTGACAATAACGATGAATCGGAAAGGAAGAAATGTGCCGATTTGTTACATCATGTTATGGGGAGCAACAATAGCGTCTATTGGAACATAACAGGTTAATAGTTTAGTAAGCGAATTAAAACCCGGCGAGCGATTGTCGGGTTTTAACTTTCCCCTGTTTGTGCATCACCCTCGTTATAATCTACAATCACAGCAACGTCATATGTGTATGAACTTGTGAGTGCGTTATTATCTTTGTCATGTCCGCTTGCTATGTTAGAAATCCGCAATGCGTATTTTTCCTTCAAAAACTCGTCACTCACAACCCTTACTTTATAACTGACTTCAACCCAGCCATGTGCCGGGCCATGTTCGGTTTCCGGATTATACCACTCGACACTGCCAATATTTGTATACCTTGTAATGTCTTTAATAGATATGCCGCCCGAATTAAGGTAATTTCGTAAGACGGTCGAGCCTTCAACGAATTGCAAGCCTCTGCCGGCTAATGCCGCAATAATCACTATATTTAATGTTTGACCACTAAGGTTTCGTATAAACATTCCTACATCTATAATGTCACCGACTTTTGCTTCGGTGTCTTTTTTATACATGGATGTATCGCCACATGGTCTTACTCCTGCCGCTAATAATATCTTGTCCGGCGATGCGAGGTCCATACGTCCGGGAAATGGGCGAACCATTTTAACATCAGACCACTTGCGGAGGATTTCATTTGAATCGGCGTTTTGTATTACATATTCCGCCGAGCGCGGCAAGATTAGATTGTTTGTTTGATTATTTTGGCCGACCTCCGGCGCATCACAACTTACAATTATATTTTGCCTTAATAATGTCTCGCCCGGTCCGTTGTAATCACGCTTCGCTCTTGGTTTTAATTTATCATGTGGCCACCATTTATCATAGGTATTTTGACCGGCGGTGTTGTCGCTCCTGTTAGTAACAATAAAGTGCCAAACCGCTAACAAAAATTCATAAATATTCACTTCGGTTATGGATAATAAATCCATCTTTTTTATTGCACCATTAGAAAAAACAAACTCCTGAGCGTTAGCTATATCCGCATCCTTTTCTATCACATACAGTAGCCGTTGCACTAATTTTTTGTGTTTGCCGGAATTGTCGGATATGTCAACGAACTCGTTTATAAATTCAGTCATTTCATTCAGCACATCAAAATATCCCGTCATAACACGGCGGTCGAATGCATCTATATTTTCTTTTTTCTCTATCTCAATATACTCACCTTTCGCTTCTTTTTTACAACTTTTGTAGCGATTGGTGGTTGTCTTCCATGAATCACCCTCATATATAGATAGGCTTGTGTCACAAGTGATTGAGAACAAACGACTGAGGATATTGGGGTCAGAATAATGCTCTTTTTTGCTTTTCACATATTCACGACGAGATAGGAGCGGGTTGGTCGCTTCTTTCATGAGGGCGAAAAAAATTCCGCCTGATAATCTCGGTGCAAACATTTCTCCCATAAACCCACCCCTTAAAAAGAATTAACGTTATTAACGGAAATCGGCATTGACGATTAACGCTGTCAACTATTGGATGGCATTTAGAAACAAGTGCGCGGGTCCTAATTATAAATGACCCCGAACTAACCAGCCTGTGCTTTCATTGTGCCACAAAACAAGTGTGTTTTCAATGAAGGCTACGGCAGAAATTTAACAAAGGCGGCCGGGGCGTGCAAAGGAGGGACAATTACCTCGTTACAATTAAAACCAAACTATTTTATAAGGAGTGTTGAAAATGGCAAAATCAAAGGCCGAAGAAAGCAGCTTTTACGAAGAAAACTTCGGAGCCGGCAATGAAAGCGAAGGCGACACAGGGTTTGCGGAGCAACAACCCATGCTTCCCACGCTACGCCCGGAAATTTTACCGGCACATGCTTACCCCATGAGCATGAACACACGCCAGTCAAGAAAACTGGCACAGCAAGCGGACTTGGCAATACAAAAGGAAATTCACACGATGGAGATTGTAGACACAGGGTTGAGTAATACAGCCGCACTGGTGCGAAAAGCAAAGCACCTGATGGAAATTGCCCCGGAAGGCGAAGAAGAATACCGCTACATTATCCAAAATTATGCCCACTATGTTGCCGCCCGCGCTAGGCAGTGGGGGATATCATGACCGCAGAAATTATTGCCATCCTAATCATTATCATAGGTGCTTTGATTCTCCTCGGTATGGGTGTGGTATGCGGTTACAAATTAGCCGAGGGCAGAATGCGCCGCCCTCGGCGTTACTACCGCCCGATAAATACTGTCAAACGCGCCAAAACACAGGCACGAAGGGAAATTGAACGGTTAGATTGGGAGGCGGCCGAGGCCATGGACGATATGGAACAATCGGCCATGCGTCACATGCGCAATCGTAGCAGAAGAGGGTGTTGACTTATGTGGCAATTTGGTGGTTTTGTGCTTGCCAAAAGTAAAAAAGTCTTACATGACCCACTACCATTGCCAACAAGCCCACCCCTGTTGCTTCCTATTTAATAGCGTCCTGTCGCTCCGTAATACAACAGAAACGTCTTGAAATGTCAATTTTACCCTGCTTTACTGAAAATTGTGACAAAAAACTCATCGAAAGGAGTTGTTTATGTATGAAAACCCGTCAAATGTTGATGATGATGGCCATTGCGAGAAGGTCGCAAAAAGAAACGAGTATGGCTTCGAGGATTTTTGGCCTGATTCTGATGCTTACAAGCGCCTGCATAGCCATTGTCTGCGGCGTGATTCTCGTATCCGGCGTTCTTATCGGAATAGGAATAGTAACGCTGATAGCTGCGGGGATGCTGATAGCTCACCGCATTCGCAAAAATCGTTACCGGTGGTAAGCCGCCGGAGGAATAATTATCGGAGGTGCCGGAAATGAAACGCACAAGCCCTGACAGGATGATGTTCCACGAATTTGAATGGGTGCGGCCGTTCGAGATTGAGAACGTGCAAGAAATGTTCGTTCACCTCTCATCGTTCAGCCCGCAAGTCCCCATTGCATTAGAAGCCCGCGGTCATAAAGGCAGAGTGCGTTTCTATATCGGCGTTGACCGGCAGTATGTCAAAAAAATTCGTAGCGTTATGGTGGCACACGGCGATATAAGATTCGTTGATGTGCCGCCGGACGCACGGTTGCCGGTGGTTGCGGCACAGCAGTTAAAACTTAGCCGGCCGACCCTCGCCTTGAATACGAAGCTGGCCAGTGCCACCATCCGCGCCGTCCTCGCCGCCCTGCTCCACGTTCGGGGAAATGAACAGGCCGTTATGCAAATAATTCTCGGGAACGGTTACGCTCCCGCCCCGGTGCCTCATCATTTACCCGACCCGCACGCAAGCTGGTTGCAAGTAGCCTTTGGCAATGTAGAACAAGCCACTGCCGATTCAAGGAGTGCGGTCAAAGAAAAAATATCACAACATGGTTTTTCTGCGGTAATTCGCTTGGGTTCAAGCGGTTCACCTGTAACCGCACCATCTAATATTTTGAACATCATCAGTGCTTTACGGACGCTGAACTCGGCGGGTGTCACCATCCAGTCCGTGGCAGAAAAGGCGAATAACCTAAACACCGCCAAAGTGCCGTGGCGCATCCCCATGCGATTATCGGTAAAGGAATTAAGCTGTATATTACCGCTCCCCGCCGGAGAAGCAAATTTGCCGGGCGTAGCCGGACTGCACCCCAAGCTGGTCAATGCACCCCACTGGCTACAACCGCCGCCAAAAACCCAAGACCGGACATTTGCACTCAGCCCCGACGGTAAAAAAATAAGCATATCCACACGGGACTTGACCGAACATTGTTATGTTGTCGGGCCCACCGGCTCCGGGAAAAGCACCGTTTTGCAAAATATGATATTAGCCGACATATGGGCCGGCAGGTCGGTGGTTAGTGTTGACCCAAAAAACGACAATAACACCGAAATCCTCGCAAGGATACCCAAATGGCGGGAGGAAGATGTGGTTGTCATCAGCATTGACCCATCCAGCGGAGCAATTCATGCCACGGGGTTTAATCCGTTGAAGCTGGGCAAACACCAGAGTCCTGATTTACTTGCCGATTCGGTGCTGTCTGTTCTGAAAAATATTTTTTCCGACAGTTGGGGTGTATTTACACAACGTTTTTTGTCCCACAGCATTGCCACCCTTGCACAAACCAAAGGGGCTAATCTGCTCTGGCTAATGCCCTTGCTGACAGACTTTTCTTTTCGGCAAAAAATCACATCTCCTATAACAGATGTTGCCTTACGCCAATTTTGGGCTTTCTTTGAAAACATGCCCGAATCGCAACGCATGACACAGCTTGCGCCGGTGTTGGATAGGTTGTCGCAACTCATGTTAAGACCCGGCATCCGTAATATTATCGGACAATCAAAACCCTCGTTTTCATTGGATGATGTGTTTACCAAAAAGAAAATCGTGTTGGTCAGTCTTAATAAAGGGGTGTCCGGCCCGGATGCGTCAAGGTTAATCGGCTCTTTGCTGGTTGGCAGCATATGGAATCGAGCCTTAGCACAGGCAAGCATCCCGGAACATAAACGGCAATTTGTATCCATATATGTGGATGAACTTCAAGATTACGTTTCGGGTATGTCCGCTGATTTTGCAAACAGCTTGGCACAGGCGCGAGGGTTAAATGTAGGCATCACCATGGCTAACCAACATTTAGAACAACTACCATCTGTCGTTCGTTCGGGAATTATGAGCAATGCCCGGAGTAAGATTTGCTTCGGTATGTCCACAGCAGATGCCAAGGCATTTGCCGAAACCGCACCGCATTTGACCCATTCCGATTTCCAAGCACTACCCCGTTACTGTATATACGCAAATATATCACAAAACGGTAAGTCTACGGGCTGGTTTAGCGGTAAAACCTTGCCCAAAAGTAAAGCCGCACGAAATTACAAGGAATTGCGGGAACAGGCATTGCAACGCTACGGTCGCCCGGTTGCGGAAGTGGCAAAAGAATATGCGGACTTGTTGGGAATGTCAACACCGCAAGCCGAGCCGGGAGCCGATAACGGCCCCATCGGGAGGAGGAAAAGAAAATGACCCATCAAATAATACGCAAGACTTTTCACCCATCGTTTCATGTTACCGTGCAAAACTTATTTATCCCGTGTTTATTGCTCCACAACGGAGGAGGCTCCTGCCGCTGCATCGGCGGCAGGGGTTGGCGGGGAGGGAGCAAACCATGAGGGGGAACACAGCACCGACCCTTGGTAGCTTGTTTGACGGCGCGGGCGGCTTTCCTCTGGCCGGTAGCTTAACAGGGTTTACGCCAGTTTGGGCTAGTGAAATTGAGCCGTTTCCTATCAGGGTTACAACCCGCCGATTTCCTAACATGCTGCACCTTGGGGATATATGCAAAATGAACGGCGGCACCATTCCCCCGGTTGATGTGATTACTTTCGGGTCACCTTGCCAAGATTTAAGCGTGGCAAACGGTAACCGTAAAGGGTTAAGTGGTGAACAGTCCGGTCTTTTTCGGGAGGCCATACGAATTATAAAAGAAATGAGGGAGGCATCCAATGGTAGCAAACCAAACTTTATCATATGGGAAAACGTCATTGGGGCGTTCTCCACTAACAACGGCGAAGATTTCCGCAAAGTCATCGAAGCCATCGCTCAGGTCACGGACGGGAAAGCAATTATACCTCGACCTGAGAACAACAAATGGCCGTATGCCGGAGAAGTCGTGGGCGATAATTACTCCATCGCCTACCGGGTTTTCGATGCACAATTTTGGGGAGTCCCCCAGCGTCGCCGCAGAATCTACCTTGTCGCAGATTTTGGAGGCCAACGCGCCGGAAAAATACAATTTAAGCGTGAAAGGTTGTTTAGGGATATTACGCCGTGCGGAGGCGAAGGGGAAACAACTGCCGGAAAGATTGGTGACCGCACTCCGACAGCAATCCGGCCGATAATTTTTGAACCGGGAGTGGTGGGGCGTTTGGGTCGGCGTGTTTCGGAGGGCGGTATATCCGGCACAATCCGCGCTCATATGGGTGACAATCTACCCGTGGTTTTAGAACCGATTGTTTATGGCTTGTCTGCCAAAGAAAGCAACGGGTGGAAAAGCGATAATCCCCACAGCGGATTTTATATAACCGATAAAACCCGCACGTTAGATACTACGGGTTGTAATCCAACCTGTAACCAAGGCGGTAATCTTATCGTATGTGCCGCCGGAACGAGCGGCAACAACAGACCCTATGTAGCAATCGCCGTAGACAACCACCCGCACGACAGCCGGATAAAATTGAGCGGTGATGTTGCACAAACATTAACCGAAAATATGGGCAAAGGCGGTGGCAATGAGCCGATGGTGCTTTGCTTGGATAGAGCTTCTTACAATCAAGGAAAAAATGCGCAATTCAATATCGGTATAAAAGAGGATTTGTCACCAACGATTGTGGCAAAAGGCCCAAACGCCGTATGCGAAAACATGAAGCAAGTGCATTACCGTGTCCGCCGTCTTACCCCGTTGGAATGCTGCCGTTTACAGGGTTTCCCCGATTATTGGGCGAAAAATCTAGCCGCACCTAACCCCACTAAAACGGAAATAGATTGGTGGAGCAAAGTATTTGAAACCCACAGGCTTATTACTAATCCGTTAAAACGACCCAAAACACGCCGCCAAATCTACAAATGGCTAACCCAACCGTATACGGATGGGGCTGAATACAAAATGTGGGGCAACTCCCTTGCCATCCCCTGCGCTTATACCCTACTGGCGGGCATTGCCGAAGAATTAACTAATAAATCCATGGAGAGGAGGAAATCACCATGAGCATACGAATATCAAGAAAACGTTTAGAGGAAATTAACCGCTTACTTGCCGAGAAAGACAGGGATATACTCCGTTCTTTGCAAATCGGCCGCTATATGGTTACAAGCCAAATAAAACGGCTGCATTATACCAACCATGCCAGCGACCTCGCCGCACTTCGTGCCACTAACCGAGGATTGGTTAAATTACAACGATACGGACTAATCGGTTGTTTGGAACGCAGAATCGGCGGTGTCCGTGCCGGAAGCGGTGCATATGTTTGGCTATTGACTGAGGCGGGCGACCGATTGTTACACATGAACAACACCGATGACAAACCGCGCAAACGCTTTTTTGAACCCTCCCCTGCTTTTTTGGAACATACATTGGCTGTGTCGGAGTCTTATGTGCAAATTTTTGATTTGTGCCATAAGCATAACATGAAAGCCGAAAAAGTTGAGCTGGAGCCGGATTGTTGGCGAATTTATGCTGATAAATACGGGCGAACGGCTTATCTTAAACCCGACCTGTTTTCCGTGATATATAACGAAAAGGAAAATGTCGAGGATAACTGGTTTTTAGAAATTGACTTGGAAACCGAAGCACCCTCTGTGGTGTTGGAAAAATGCAAACGTTACATTGAATATCATAACAGCGGTGCGGAGCAAAAACAATCCGGTGGTTTATTTCCCCTTGTTGTTTGGATTGTAAAGCGGAAACCCCGGATGGAAACCCTGCGGCGATATATTGCTGACTGTCCCGATTTTAACCAACAAGCCAAGTCCATTTTTGTGGTAATTACCGCAAACGAGTTTGAAACATTATTATGCGGCGGCTTGGATGCCCTGCGGAAAGGGGATGCCTCCAATGACTAACGAACAGAAAAAAATAATACAACGGTTACGCTCCCAAGGAAAGACATATAACAGTATCGCTACCGATTTGAGCATGTCAATCAACACGGTAAAAGCCTTTTGCCGCCGGAGCAATCTTGCTGTCAGCCGTTGTAAGCTGTGCGGCAAGCCGTTAATCCATATAGAAAAACACAAGGCCAAAACTTTTTGTAACGATTATTGCCGCCAAGCATGGTGGAGAGTCAATCGTGACCAAATGAATAAAAAGGCTATCTACTTTTTCACATGCAAACGGTGTAAACAACCCTTTGAAAGTTACGGCAACCGTAGCCGTAAATATTGTTCTCATGTTTGCTACATTGCGGAGCGATTTGGTGTCCCCTAAAAGTTTTCCACAGGTGCGTTCTATCTTTTAGCGGCATGGAGCCTTGAATCCGTTTGCAATAGGCGCAAGAATATTTATAACCGCAAAACGGGTTTGGCTAAATTATCAGCCGAAAAGGAGTTTTCAACATGAAAGTAACAAAACAGGACGCACTTCCGATTATGCCCCGTGTTATACGTGTGGCGGCTTATGCCCGCGTCTCCGATGGTTCGGATGTTATGTTGCATTCGTTGTCCGCCCAAATCAGCCACTACAACAGCTACATTCAAAAACAGGCGGGCTGGACGTTTGCGGGCGTGTATGCCGACGAAGCCAAAACCGGCACAAAGGAAAACCGACCCGAATTTCAGCGATTGTTGGCAGATTGCCGGGTCGGAAAGATTGACATGGTGATTACTAAAACGGTCACCCGGTTTGCCAGAAATACCGTTACTACGTTGGCAGTCGTGCGGGAATTAAAACAAATGGGAGTTGATGTATTTTTTGAACGAGAAAATATCCACACCATGATTGAAGACAGCGAGTTTGTATTATCACTGCTCGCCGCCTACGCACAGGGGGAAAGTTACAGCATTAGTGAAAACATCAAGTGGCGTATCCGCAAATCATTTGCGGAAGGCAGTTACACGGCAAAGCAGGTATTTGGCTACCGGTTGATTGACCGCCGGTTGCATATCCATCCCGGCGAAGCGGAAGTTGTCAAGCAAGTTTTTGCGGACTATCTTGGCGGCATGGGCGCAGCGGCGATAGCGAGAAAACTCTGTCATGCAAAAATACCGTCATCCGTGCGGGGTGTTTACTGGAATCAAAGCACTATATCCGTCCTGATTCGCAACGAAGTATACATTGGCGTAACAGTCTTACAAAAATACTTTATTTCCGACCACATCAATAAACGAAAGTGTATAAATCGGGGAGAGTTGCCTAAATATCGTATTGAAGACACGCATGAACCGATTATCGACAAAGCTACCTTTGATGTGATGCAAGCGGAAATCAAACGCAGATATGTGGCTTGCAAGAGCAATCAGCAAAAACATTCCTTTACCGGATTAATAAAATGCGGGCAATGCAATAGGGCGTATATCCGAAAAAGAAACAGGATAGGCACAAAGTATGAAAAAGTATATTGGGCTTGTTGGGTATGCATGTCTTTGGGTAAAAGTGTATGTAACAGTGGTCTTGTGCCGGATGACATCTTAAGGCTGAAAGGGGCGGAAATATTGGGGATACCGGCATTTGATGAAGCTATGCTCCGTGACAAAATCAAAACGGTTATCGTCTCCGGGGCCAGACAGTTGTCCTTCGTGTTTAAGAACGGCGAAACGATAACAACAGCTTGGGAATATGCGCGTTCAAGAAAATCAAGGAAAGGAGATGGCCAAAATGAAAAGTCTTAAACCCACCGTAAAAGCCCACCCTACGGCATATAAACCCAAGGTTACGGTAATTCCCGCAATTAAGGATAACTTTGCATTGAATACCCTGACCCCTACTAGAAAACGCCGTGTTGCCGCCTACGCCCGAGTATCAACCGACAATAAAGAACAGTTGACAAGTTATGACGCGCAAGTCCGTTTTTACACCGAGCATATTAAATCCAACCTCGAATGGGAATTTGTGGGTGTTTATGCTGATGAGGGTATAACCGGTGTCAACACCAAAAAGCGTGACGAGTTTAACCGCATGGTAGATGACGCATTGGCCGGCAAGATTGATTTTATCATAACAAAGTCCATCAGCCGTTTTGCGCGAAATACCGTTGATAGCCTTGTTACGGTTCGTAAATTGAAAGAAAAAGGCGTGGAGATATATTTCGAGAAGGAAAATATTTACACGCTGGACAGTAAGGGCGAGCTAATGATTACCATAATGTCCAGTATTGCCCAAGAGGAAAGCCACTCTATTAGCGAAAACGTGAAATGGGGACACCGCAAGCGCATGGCGGACGGAAAAGTGACTATGATATACAAGCACTTTTTGGGCTACGAAAAGGGTGCGGATGGTAAGCCGCAGATTGTGGAACGCGAGGCCAAAACTGTCCGTCTTATTTACGACATGTTCCTTGACGGCAATACTTACCGTGAAATCGCAATCCATCTGACCAACACCCAAATCCCAACCCCTGCCGACAAAACGAAGTGGTATCCATCCACCGTTAAGAACATCCTCACCAATGAAAAGTATGCCGGAAACGCCATCTTGCAAAAGATGTTTACGTCAGACTTTCTTACAAAAACCATAAAAATTAACAACGGCGAGTTGCCACAATACTTTGTTAAAGACTCCCATCCGGCAATCGTAACAATCGAGACATTCGAGCTTGTGCAGGGTGAAGTGCAACGGCGCAACCGTCTTGGTAAGCGATTAAGCAGTTCCAACCCTTTTGCGTGCAGAATTGTATGCGGCACATGCGGCGGATTTTATGGACGCAAGATTTGGGACCACGGCAGTAAATATCAGCGCGTCGTTTGGCAGTGTAACCACAAATACAGCGGCAGCGATATTTGCCAAAATCCGTTTTTGACAGAGGATGAGATAAAAACCGCCTTTGTCACGGCTTTTAACTGCCTTATTGCTTCCGCTGGCCGGCTTGTCCCTGAGTATCGGGCAAAAATGGTGGAATTGGCTGATAACACTGGGTTTGATGAAAAAACCGCCCGTTTGGAAATGGAATATGCCGAAACCGTTTTGCTGGCGGAGGCGTTAATCCAACAAAACGCCAGAACTGCCCAAAACCAAGAGGATTTTAACAAGGAGCTTGAATCATTAAGGCTTCGCTCCGAAACGGTAAAATCACAGCTTGCAGCAGTGAAACAACAAAAAGTGGAGCAAGCCGCTCTGAGGGAAAAGTTACGCCGATTTCTCCACCTGCTCAACAAAGCGGCCGAGCCGTTAACCGTCTTTGACGAAAGTGCTTGGAAAGCGGCGGTCGAGTCCGTGACTGTGCGGTCTTTGGGCAATATTACCGTGGTTTTCCGTAGCGGCACGGAAATAAAAACGGAGGTGGTCCGGGGTTAGTATGCCACCCCTATATATGGCATAAGCACTTTTTGCACCTTATTCAAACGCTCACTACCCGGTGGGCGTTTATTCTTGCTTTCTTTTTTGGCTTGTGATAAGCATTATTGATTATTTTTACCTTTGGTTTTTTCTTAGCTTCTTGTGAAATTGCTTGTATGCAAAATAATGTATCTGTTTCATATTCAGGAAACACAAATGCTGCGCCTGATTTTATAGCCTCTTCTATATATTTAGTTAATATGGATTGATTGCGTGTCAACATGGCAATGCTCGGAACAATTACATAATCAACCTTGTGTTCGGAAAGATATTTCATCATTTTTTGCAATTCGACTTGCTCTTCGGGACAATCAAGGACACCAATATCTTGATAGTGTTCTATAACTTTGGCATCTAATCTTTTTGCTTCTTCTTGTATGAAGATATTGCAACGATATATTTTATCTTTCCTAGTTTGACTCGCCGTGGAAGTTCGTATATAAGAAACGGCGACTTTGTTTTGCGATTGTTTTTTAGCTAGTTTAACTTCAATCATCTTAATCTTTCTCAATTTGCTAATTAATTAGCATGGTGCTTTGATTTGTCAATTCAATTATCGGTATCCCAATCAAACAGCACCCACTCCAACGCCGCAATTTCCGCCGCTATGTAGCTATTTGCATCACCCTGCTCATCCCTCTTTTTTGTGAGGTAGTTCAACCTACGGCGAAAAGCGGAAATATGACGGTTTGCCATTTCCTTTCTGCTACGCTTTACTTTTTCAGCCGCATCGTTTGCGTTATCGTCTACTGTCATTTACATATTGTAACATTTTATGTTTGTTTTCAATATCTTTTACGGTGTTGTGCTTTCTCTAACCAACAAATATCGTAAAATGTTCAATTTTATATTTAATCGGCCCGCCAATCTGTTGGAATGGCGGTCATCTAACAAGATGTTATAAAAGTGGTAATGCGCTTTTTCCTGCTTCATTACAGGATAAGCCAATTTATTAATGCCCGAATATTCTACTTGTGTAATCTCACCGTCTAAGGCTCTGATTAAGGACGATATTTGGTCGTTAATGTCATCAGCATTCATATCAGCCGGTGACAATATTGTTAGTTCATAACTTGTTCTATCTTTCTTCATCTTTTCCTTTCATTATTTACTCGCCTAGCGACGCGCCAACACAATAACTCGCTCCATTTTTCCATCATCATCATGAATAATATTAAGTGCGTAGTAGCCTTTATATTTTTCATCAAACGCCGTGTTACAAAAACCCATATCGTGAATACTTTTTTGAACGATTGTCGTAGACCATGAGCAATGATTAAGGTCAATACCCATTTTGTCCAATTCCTCGGTCAATCGTTTACCTTCAACCCCATGTGTATAATCTTTATAGCAAAGCTCTATCCGGCTCACCGGCAAAAAACAAACGCTAGTCATTTTGCACCTCCGCACCCACCACAATTATTTTATTATTTATTAACATTGTGGCCGCGCGTTTATATTTAACAGGTTTTAGATTGCCGAATACACTAATGCGGAAATACTGCACACCTTCAATGGCTTCTAATGCTTCCAACTCATTAAGGCAGCAAACTATGTAATAACAAATGCCATTATTTATCTCCTGATACTCTAACCCCTCCAATGTCCGCACCATGTGCAAATAATCATCCCTATCAATAGTATTGGTTGCTTCGTCAGCACACCGCCCTAAACGGTTAATCTCTCTTTCAATTAAGTCCATATGTTCCTATTCTTTTGCTTTTCATTATACATGTGGTTGCAACCCATAATTTTTTAGCTAATCATCGTTTGTTATATTCAACATCCGAGAACAGTTGTTCCAAATCCTGTGTTGTCAATTCTCACGCTACCGTTTTTTAATTCACATTGCCTAATCTGAATAACAATTTTGTATAGTTCCATAAAGCAATAGATTTAATCCAACCCTTTACAATCACTATTTCAAGGTTAAGCTCACTGCCTTTTCCAATCGTAAAGCCTTTAATATCGCTTCTTTTAATCGTTTTTTGCACATTGTTCCTTCTGGGCGCAGCCCTTGTTATTTTATGTTATAATTTTAGCAAACAAATGTTTGAAAATCAAGGCTTTTTCGAGGTTTTAACAGAGATAAACTGTGGAAAACTCGCTTTTCTTAGGCGTTGTGTTGAACGTATACTAGCCCATCTTTGCCGTTATTTTCAAGGTGATTTCCCGGCGGAAAACCGCACGCCCGAACATGCAAGCGTCGAGATGTTGGCCGTCCGCTGTGTATTTTGACTGTATGAAATAACAGGAGGATTCGTTGCCCTTGGGCGTAGCGAAGGGTTGTTATGAGAGGGTTTCCGGCGTTTGCTGGGCGATATGAAAAGACATGCGAAAAGACGGTGGTAAAATGAAAAACGCCGCTTTCAAAAAGCGGTGTTGGATATTTTGTCATTAAAATTTGCTGTCAGAAACTACTTGTCTTCTTTATGTCTCTTAGGGAGCGGTGTCCATTTATACTCCGCAGGCGGCAAGGTTATAATGAAGAGTTTTCTTGCGCTGTTTCCTTCGTTTATAATCTTCTGCTCATATTCATAATTCGCTCTTCCCGCGCTAACGCCATGGTCAGATAGAAACTTACGTGCCGCGATGAAACCGCCGCGGCTTGATTTTTTGATTCGGGTGAACTTATAACCATGTGGATGCATGTCATCACAAAATTCAAAACCAACTTGACGAGTCGAGTTATTAAAATGAACCAAAACAGATTTGGTGGTGATTAATTCATTTTTTTGACAAAACCCGGACGCAAAATAAACTTGTAAATTTTCGGTAATTGTTATCTTGTCTTCGCCTTTTTTCCCAGCCGTTTTTTTACCATATAATTCAAACCCTTCCATTTAACCCTTTCCGTTGTTTTCTTATTTGTTTATATTTTAGCATATATCTTTGCTGAGTAATTGGCATAGAAAGTGTCTATTGTCACAGTTGGCGTGACACGCTTCGGTGTATTTGATAACGATTATTGCTTTGGTGTAGTGACAGAGCTATACCATAAAACTATTGAAGTTTTTATGTAAAAGATGGAGTTTGTTGTATAGCATTTATCACCTTTATGCGAGTCATTGTGTGGTGTGGTATCAAAAAAGTCAGTATAATCATCTGCCAACATAGGCGTTAATTTGCGAATTTCAATATTCATCTTTGCCTCCGAAAACATAATTTTCATTTCTGCAAGCTGTGAAAGTAGCGATTGTGCATTTTCCGCCGCATGGCGTAATGATGTCAGCAGTTTATCACATACCCTAATAATATCGTCAGCTTCATCGGGGTTGTCTATTGCTTTCTTTATGCAAATTTCAGGGTTGGTGTCAAATTTCCCCAACATGCGCAAAATTGCCGAGAGTGAATAATTCGCACAGCGTAAGGAACGGATTATTTTTAATCGCCGTATATCCTCGTCCGTATATATCCGATACCCATTTTGTTTTCGCTTGATGGTGAGTAAACCATTTAATTCCCAATTCCGCAAAATATCCATAGAAATCGCTAAATAATCAGCCGTTTCTTTCCGTGTGCGTGAAATTTCTTCCGATTCTTCATGCTCGCCCGACAACAATCGGCGGGCTATCATTATTGCTTCTTCTGCGTGTTGCCGTTCAACCATTATTTGTTGCAAGTATTCATTTGCAAGGCTTTCCGCTTTCGCAAGATTACCCGTTGCCGAAGTCTTAATTATCTCCATAGCCTTTTTCCGTAACCCATTTTGCAAAACCTCAACCTGTAGGGCTGTTCGGGCAAGTTTGAATTGGGCTATATGAAAATCCGTAAACACCCG
>Ga0209755_10003195_pt1 | contig 20913 bp, 21 predicted proteins | sample TergutCo191P1_FD_187301 | JGI IMG/M metagenome (GOLD analysis project Ga0209755, IMG submission 187301) | Cornitermes sp. P1 segment gut microbial communities from Petit-Saut dam, French Guiana - Co191P1 (SPAdes) (version 2) | ecosystem: Host-associated > Arthropoda: Insects > Digestive system...
AATACACCAACAATCCCACGTAGGGGCGGGCCTGTGTGCCCGCCCGCGATGCCGTGATTGCGGTATACGTCAAATCAAACGCAATATCGCAATTCCGGCACGGGCGACCGGGGACGGTCGCCCCTACAAAATCGTGCGTGTAATTTCGCGAAACATTACAATCATCAACACACCGCCAAATTCCCATTTATCCAAAAAATCCTTGCACCCCGCCATCCCATAACGTATATTTATAGATATATTCGCATACATTGCGGATTTTCTCTTGGTTTATTTGGAATGTATTCTTAGTAGTAACTCTCTAGGTTGACAACGGGGTCACGGCTCCGGGCGTTTGGAAAATGACGCCGAATCTCTCGCATTACTTTCTCTCTTGGATTAGCGGTAGCTGTATCTGTTTTTCATGCTTTGCATTTTGTTAATTGTCAACCATTTAAGCGGGGAACCGTTTGTTATGAATAGAAATAAGAAAGCCGGCGGGGCGCGCAAGCCCACGCGCAAGGAGTCCGCGAGGTACCACGAGGCCGCGTTCGCGGCGTTCGTCTATATGCTGCGGAAGCACAGAAAAAACGGGGATGTTACGCTCGAAGACGAACGCCAACTGTCTAAACGCCCGCTGCGGGTCGATATCATCATCATAAAAAAGAACCGCGAGGCCGAAATCGAGAACAGCTGGGCACGTATCTTTAGAAGCCACAACATCTTAGAGTATAAAAGCCCGGTTGACAGCCCGCCCGACATGGCGGTCTTCGACAAGGTCGTCCACGGCTACGCCGGCATCTACGCCTCGCAGGAGAACGTACCGCTCTCCGACATGAGCGCGACGATAGTCTGCTTCAAGAAGCCAACGGAGCTGTTTAAGGCCCTAAAAGCGGATTTTAACTATAAAATCTTGCGCAAGGATAAGGGGGTATATTATATTATAAGTAAGGGGTGCGCCCCGGAAAAAGCGCTGGCGGTACAGATCGTGGTAACGTCCGAATTAGGCGACAGCGAACTGCTCCTGAAGGCGCTAAGGCCGGGAATTGATCCGAAAACGTTCCAACGGGTCGAGGAACTCCCGGTCGAAGACGAAGAGTACCATGTATCTCTGGAATCGTGGTTTATGGTGCTGTTGACGGAAAACGAACACGTACTGAAAGGGGAGGGATTTATGAAAAACGAGTATACCTACGAGGAACTATCCGGCGTTATAGACGCTTTCGCCAAGAAGGGTCTCTTGGCTAGATATGAAAAAAAGTATAGGCAGGAGGGTGAGCAGAGGGGTGAGCACAGGGGGCGGCTCGAAGGCCGGCAGGAAGGGCGACTCGAAGAACGGCGGAACATCCTCGAATTCCTCAGAAACGGTCATACCCTCGAAGAGGCAGAGAAAGAGTTCGCACTGACGTAGGCGGGTCGAGGAACTCCCGGTCGAAGACGAAGAGTACCATGTATCTCTGGAATCGTGGTTTATGGTGCTGTTGACGGAAAACGAACACGTACTGAAAGGGGAGGGATTTATGAAAAACGAGTATACCTACGAGGAATTAGCCGGCGTTATAGACGCTTTCGCCAAGAAGGGTCTCTTGGCTAGATATGAAAAAAAGTATAGGCAGGAGGGTGAGCAGAGGGGGCGGCTCGAAGGCCGGCAGGAAGGACAGCGGAACATCCTAGAATTTCTCGAAAAAGGCCACTCACTCGAAGAAGCGAAGAAAGAGTTCGCCCTGATGTAGGCGGGGTGGAACTGTCGTACCACCCGTACCCAAAGACCACACAACCACCGGCACCGCGGACAATTTGGGGCTGTACCAGGGCGGCGCCTATTCCGGCGGTACCACAGTCAAGACTGTTACGATAAACAACACTGCGACGACGGTCAATTGAGGTTTATCATTTGACGTTGATTTTGACTTTAAAATACTATGGGATTATGTTTTGTATGTGCATTGTGCAGACGTGATACCGTATACGGGGGAAAAGAGGCCCCTTCACATTCGTTGATGTCAGTTCACACGAGAACTTTTACCGAGACTTGAAAAAGTCATAAAGGTTGCGAACGGTTATTACCGCCAATGCTTATGCCAACTCGCCGCAGGATTTGCATTTTTTGGTGAACATGCCGCTTAGTTTGCCGCCGCAGTGGTGGCAAAGACCTTGGCTTATCCAAAGTTTGGTTTGCTCTTCACGCTTTTTCTTTTCTTCCCGTTTTGCCCGCTCCCGCTTGTTAATTTTTTCTTTATTAACTGGCCCAATGTCACGCCAACTACTGGTATCACACTGACCATCGCCATTTTTCCCAACGACAACAACTGTGCCATCAGCTTTTAAGCCAACGGTATGATAACTTCCAACGGAAATAGCAACAATGTCACGCCAACTACTGGTATCACACTGGCCATAGCCATTTTCCCCAGCGGCAACAACTGTGCCATCAACTTTTAAGCCTACGGTATGATAACCTCCAGCGGAAGAAATAGCAACAATGTCACGCCAACTACTAGTATCACATCGGTCATTGTCATTACACCCAGCGGCAACAATTGTGCCATCAGCTTTTAAGCCGACTGTATGATAACTTCCAGCGGCAATAGCAACAATGTCACGCCAACTACTGGTATCACACTGGCCATCGCCAATTTTCCCAACGGCAACAACTGTGCCATCAGCTTTTAAGCCGACGGTATGATAACTTCCAGCGGCAATAGCAACAATGTCACGCCAACTACTGGTATCACACTGGCCATCGCCAATTTTCCCAACGGCAACAACTGTGCCATCAGCTTTTAAGCCGACGGTATGATAACTTCCAGCGGCAATAGCAACAATGTCACGCCAACTACTGGTATCACACTGACCATCGCCATTTTTCCCAACGACAACAACTGTGTCATCAGCTTTTAAGCCGACGGTATGATAACTTTCAGCGGCAATAGCAACAATGTTACGCCAACTACTGGTATCACACTGACCATCGTCATTTTTCCCAACGGCAATAACCGTACCATCAGTTTTTAAGCCGACGGTATGATAACCTCCAACAGAAATACAATCATAATATTTTTTGAATTTTTGGTAACACCTTTTTTCTCGATATTGCCGTTTTTGTTCCTCTTGACGTTGTCGTTCCGATTCCTCATCAGCCTGTTTTTGCATCCAATTTTTCTGTACCACAATCAAATGTTCAATACGTGGAATCATATCATCAAATTCATTATTACAATCCAACACATCAAAATAGGGCAACGATTCGGCAAGTTGTGGAATAGATTCGTTAAAAGAGCCATCCAAAGCTTCCAACTCTTCAACAAGCTTTTTAATCTTGCTGTATTTTACCTCCGCCTTAACAAAAACACGATGTTTCATTTGTTCTATGAGTTTGAGACAATCATTTTGCATGGAAGAAAAATCTTTATCGCTAAAAGCCGTCAGGCAGTAATTTCGGTCTTTTAATATCAGAGCCTCAAGGTCGCTCAGAGTGCCACTAATGTTCCCGGTCAGAGCCTTGCATTTAGAAGCGTTGTAGTGAGCCAGCATGGATTCAGAGTACCCGCATGATCTCTCAAACGCCTGCAACGCTCCTTCAAGTACGGTTTTAGCATCAGCCTCTTTCCCTTGAGATTTAAGGTCATTATGTTTATTGTATTTAGCCACCCCAAGATAGAACCAAATTTCTGCGGCCAAAGCCTTTGCTTCAGCGTTTGCGCCGATATCCGGGTTTATGTACCGTGCTGCCGAGGTCAGCGCCTCAATGGCCTGATCGAGGTCTATTACGTTGTCGAACTCGTTTACGCCGAACAGGTAGGTTTTCCCCAGCATGAACCATGAGATATAGTGGGTTCTGTTTTTCTCCAAGGCGGTTTTTAAGTCCGTTATGACATCTACGAAAAATCCCTTGTTATAATTAGCTATGGCGCGGCGGTAAAGCTCGCGGAATTCGGTATAAAGGGGAGATTTGGCAATCTCTTGGAGGGCATCTAAGCGGTCGCAAATATCCAAGGACATTTTATTGATCCCGGTAGCGACATTGTTAAATCCGGCCGAAACCTCGGAGGTCATGTATCTGAGCTGTAGTGACATAACGGAAAAGCCCAGACCGAGGGAGTTGTTCACATCGGAAAATCCCCGGTTGATGGAGCTGTTTACTGCGCCAAGCCCGGTTTGAAATGTTTTGGCAAGCGCGGTTGATGAGGCCACCGTGGCAAAGGTCTGCATGTTGACGGCGTTTTCGAACCCGGCCTGCATCCGTTCCATCGCCTGCAGTTGCTGTTCGGAGGAGTTTTGGATAGCGGTGTCCACGTTCTCCAGCGCCAGCGCCTGTTTCTGCATAATTTCGCGGTATTCCATACTATGATCCCCTTGAAAGCGGTTTCTGAGTTTAGATTAAATGAAAATAATAAATTGTACGTTGATGTATCAACGTTTTCCTATGATTTTTGTTTGACGTTGGTTTCCACCCGCGTTGGCCTGTTTTATGGCGGCAGGGAACCGGAGAGGCGGCAGGCGCGGGAACGCGCTTACGGCCGACGACATCCTGCGCCTGTAGCCTAAACACAAAGGAGAATCGGTCAATATGTTGGTATCGGAATGGAACATGGAGACCGCCATCGAAGTCCGGGGGGAACACGCCTGGGGCGTGGGCCTTGCCGCTTACCGGGTGTTCCAAACATCACTGTACGAACTGGGCTCCGCAACCGTGAGCTAATGGTTCGGCGGCCGAGTTGTTAATTTATGGGTTCTGAAGAGCCGCTTGTGCCGCTGGCCGCCGCCTTTCCCCCATAAACGGTACCACGCCGGCTCAATGTGGCGACAAAACATAATCCCATAAGAATTTGATTTTAGCTTCGCCAAATTCCCATTTACCATATTATTTTTAAAATCCCGCACCCAAATATTACTTTTATCTTAATATGAAGATAATCTCAGTTCTCAACCACAAAGGCGGGGTGGGGAAGACCACTTTTACGGGGAGCGTGGCCCAGGCGCTGGCGCTTACGGGCGCGCGGGTGCTGGCCCTCGACAACGACAGCCAGCACAACCTCTCGTCGCTTTTGAACGCCGGGGTGCGCCAGCCCAATATCTTAGACGTCTACCGGGCCGCTCCCGCCGAGGCGCCGCGGGCGCTTTTGAGCGCGGTCGTGAAGACGGGGCTGCCCAACCTGCACATGGTAACCTCCTGCGCCGACCTGGTAGACGGGGCGGTGCACGGCGCGTACCACCTGCGCGACGCCATAGGCGCCTGCGGGTTAGAGCGGTACTACGACTTTGTGCTTATAGACAACGCCCCCGGCCTCGACCGCCTGCAGGCGTCGGCGGTGAACGCGTGCCATGAGGTGTTCGTGCCCACCGAGCTCAAGCAGTTCGCGGTGGACGGGCTGGTCGAGATGGAGCGTACCCTCGAGGCGCGCTGTCCGCAGGGGGGGCGGATTACCAAGATTATCCCCAACTACTACCGCGCCGTGCGCCGCCAGAACACCTTCCTCGCCGCGCTGAACACGATGTTCCCCGGGCGGGTCGCGGCCACGCGCATCCCGGTAGACTCGGTGTTCGACGAGGTGGTGACCGAGGGGAAAGTACTGTTTTTGCACAGGCTCTACTCCAAGGGCGCGGCCAGCTACGTGAAGCTTGTGCACGAGCTCTTCAAGCTGGACGAGGAGGAGATATGGGACTCGATGCTGGGCAAGCGCGGCGAGCACATCCGCTCGAACGCGCGCGACAGGTATTATAAGAAGAAGGGGGGGAGCGGTGGCGACTGATAATGAACGCGCCGGGGACCGGGTGTTCGCGAACGTGGACAAGGCGCTGGCGGAGAAGATCATCTCGCGGTCGATGGAGAACAGCCGCGAGCCCGGGCGCGTGCATACAGACGGGCCGGTGTATGGCGGTAATGGGTACGGGGAGGACGGGGGCACCGTACGGTTCAGCTTCAAACCGTCGCCGGCGTTGAAGATCGGGGCCGCGCTCCTGGCGCTTTTGGTGCTGCTGGCGCTGGTTTTCAGGCGCAGGGGTAATTAATGATTAACCGCTGGGATGATGTTGACGAGGGGGAATATTTATCCCGGTATGATGGCCGTCCCGGTAAGATAGATGGTGATTTGCTGCGGATGGCTTATGCGACAACGCTTTTGGGCGCGGAAAATGATTTGACGATGCACGGCGGCGGGAATACGTCCGTCAAGAAAATCGTCGTTGATAATAGCGGCAATGAGAGGCGCGCGCTGTACGTTAAGGCGTCGGGGACTCCGCTTAATTTGTTCACGCCCGATTATTTTGTCGCGATGGACTTGGATTTCTTAGAGGGGATCAGGGGGAGCGGGGGGATTGATGATGAGGTTATGGCGCGGGAGTTCAAGAGCCATCAGTTGGTACCGGGCGACAGGCTGCCGTCGATAGAATCCCTCATGCACTCCTTTATACCTGCAAAACTCGTAGCGCACACGCACCCGGTAGCAATATTAAAAATCGTCAACAGGGTCAACGGGCGGGATCTTTTGAAAGAGTGTTTTGGGGATGATCTTGCCGTCATCCCTTACGCGAGGATGGGCTACGACCTTGCGCAGGCGGTATCGGAGGCCGCCCGGTTGAATGCCGGGTGCGCGGGGGTGGTCATCGCGCATCACGGGTTGATAGTGTGGGGGGATGGCGCGCGGGCGGTTTATGATTTGACGATCGGCCTCATCAACAAAGCCGAAAAATTTTTATCGGCAAAAATCACCCGGTCGATCACACCGGGGGCGGCAGTATCCGCGGCGGAATCATCAAAAAATTACGAGCTGATCGCCAAGCCGATAAGAGAATCCATCCCGGCGAACAAAACATCCATGATATTACTGAATACGCCAGATGTCCTCGAACTGATCAACTCGCCGGAGGGAAAAGAGATAATCACCAACCCGCCCATGACCCCGGACTACCCGATGTACTCGCGCATCCTCCCGGTCTGGGTTGATGACGGAATAACGGACGTCCACCTCTCCGGCCCCAGCCCCCTGGCCATCATCCATCCCCCCGTAGGAATAATATGCCTGGGACCCACCCCAGCCGTAGCCGGCCAAACCGCCGACTTCGTCCGCCAGGCCCTGTCTATCCGCCGGGTAATATACGAGACAGGCGGGGATTACGAAAGCCTCCCTGAGCGGTACATCTTCGACATGCAGTACCGGGGGTATCAACAGGCGAAAAAAAGGGGGGCATAATGCTTTGGGCATTGCGATAAATTAACATTTGCTATATAATCCCCAAAAATTATACATCACCGCTGCCGCAATTAATTATATTACTGATATGAACAACTCACTCGACCCCAAATCCCAGCAGCGGTACAGCGTGAACCCTGGCGCCCCGGTCGCCAACCCGTACAACGAGCAGCCTACGGTCATGCCCAAGGTGGGCGACAAGGTTGGGCCCAACCTCATCCAGGAGCTGATTGGGGAGGGGGGTAGCGCGAGCGTCTTCAAGGTGTGGCACGGGGAGCTCGAGGTGGTGCGGGCGATCAAGATACTCAAGCAGGGGTTCAAGGCCGACGCGCGCGAGCGGTTCTTCACCGAGGCCAAGATACTGGCCGACATCCGGCACCCGAACATCATCGAAATCTACGACCTCGACTACACCGAGCAGCAGGTACCGTACCTCGAGCTCGAGTTCATAGACGGCGTGTCGCTCAAGGACATGCTGGGCAAAGACAGCAGGATGCCGTTTGCGGCGGGGCTCGCCATAGCCTATTTCATCTCCCGGGCGCTTCACTACGCCCACATCAAAGATTATACTCTGTACGGCAAGATTTACAAGGGGCTCATCCACCGCGACGTTAAGCCGGAGAACATTCTGATATCGAAATCCGGCGACGTGAAGCTGATGGACTTCGGCATCGCGCGGCCCAGCGAAGTGAGTCTGCACACGGTGGGCGCGAAGGTGATGGGGACGCTCGTGTACCTGAGCCCCGAGCAGATGGCCGGCCAGCCGCTCGACGCCCGCAGCGACATATTTTCGCTTGGCACCGTGCTCTACGAGATGGTAACCGGCAACCGCGCGTTCCCGCAGAAGACGCTCGCCGAGATCGTGCAGAAGAAGTCGCAGGGGCAGTACCGGTCGCTGTCGAGCTTTGGCAGGCAGTTCCCCGAGAAGCTCGTGCGGCTTCTCGAAAAGTCGCTGAGCGTGGAACCGTCGGGCCGCCACGGCACCGCCGAGGAGATGTGCGCGGAGATATACAGCGTCTTTCAGGAGATATCCGACCTGTCGCCGCACGACGTACTGACGGCCTACCTGCGCGACCCGAAGTCGATACCGGAGTGGGTGCCGCCTGAGCCGTCCAAGCAGGGCGGCGAGGCGGGCGCGCAGCCCAAATCCGGCCTCCCCTGGGCGATAATAGCCACGGCCGCTGCCGGCGGCGCGGCGATAGTGGGAGTGCTGGCGCTGCTGTTTATGGGGTGATTATTACGTATCTGTACCACAAATAAAAAACACGGAGCAATGTATGAACAAAGCTGTCAGCAAGAAAAAAGCCGTAAAGAAAAGGGTCAGCAAGAAAAGCGCCCCCGCCGCCTACACCCCTCCCGCCGCGCTGCTGAAAAAGTACGCGGAGGTGATGATCAAGTTCGCCCTCAACAGCGGGGCGGGAATCAAAAAAGGCGACGTAGTCTACATGGTAACCCAGAAGCCCGGATTGCCGCTTGCCAAGGAGATGTACAAAACGATCCTGGCGTCGGGCGGCTTCCCCATCGTCAGCATCGTAGACGACGAGTTCAAGCTGCTGCAGGTTACGCACGGCTCGAGCGACCAGCTCTCGTTCTTCCCCGACAAGTACTACCGCGGCCTCGCCGACAACATAGACCACTGGGTACGCATCGTAGCCGACGAAGACCCCATGTACCTCAAGAACGCCGACCCGGCCAAGGTGCTCCAGTCAAACCGCGCGTCCAAGCCGTTCCGCGAGTGGCTCGACGAAAAGGAAGACAAGGGCAAATTCACGTGGACGCTCTGCCTCTACGCAACCGAAAAGATGGCCGCCGAAGCCGGCCTCTCAGTCCGCGAATACTGGAGCCAGATCGCCAAGGCGTGTTTCCTCAACGAGCCCAACCCGGTCGCCAAATGGAAGAGCGTGTTCAAAGAGATGCAGCGCATGCTCAACAAGCTTAACAAGCTCCCCATAAAGCGTCTGCACGTAGAAGCCAAAGAGACCGACCTGTGGATTACCCTCGGCCAAAAGCGCAAGTGGCTCGGCGGCAGCGGCAGGAACATCCCGTCGTTCGAGTTCTTCACGTCGCCAGACTGGCGGGGGACGGAAGGGAAAATCTACTTCGACATGCCGCTCTACAGATACGGCAACGTAATCAAAGACATCCGCCTCGAGTTCAAGAAAGGGCAGGTCGTAAAGGCCACGGCGAAGCAGAACGAGAAGATGCTCAAAGAGCTTATCAAGCAGAAGAACGCCGACAAGATAGGCGAGTTCTCGCTCACCGATACAAGGTTCTCGAAGATCACGAAGTTCATGGCCGAGACGCTGTTCGACGAGAACTTCGGCGGCAAGTACGGCAACACGCACCTCGCGGTAGGCAAGAGCTATCACGACACCTACGCCGGCAACACGTCTAAGATGACCGAGGCGCAGTTCGAGAAGTTCGGCTTCAACCACGCGCCCGAGCACACCGACATCATCGCCACGACAGACAGGAAGGTCACGGCGGAGATGAAGGACGGGAGCACGATGGTTATCTACAAAAAAGGTAAATTTACTATCTAACACGCCATGCATGGGCGGCCGCCACCGGCCGCCCGCTATTTTCCGGCGGGACAATATGCACAACTCAAAAAATCCACAGCTAAAGAAAATCCTCGACGATATCTACACCCAATATCACCACCCCAAATATCTGGGGCTCGACCCTTTGATATGCGTCCGCAGGTTTAAGGACAGGGGGAGCCGCGAAGCCGTCGGCATGCTCGCGGCATCCCTCGCCTACGGGCGTGTGGAGATCATCGTCCGCAGCATCAACACAATAATCGACGGCGCGATGGACGGAGACCCGCTTAATTTCATCATCAGCACATCATACAAGGATAAATCGAAATCCCTCGCTAAATTCAAGCACAGGTTTAACGACGGCCAGGACATCGCGGCATTATTGGAATCTATAAAGATCACTATAAAGGAGTACGGGTCGATAGAAAAATGTTTCGGCGATTGCATGAAGCGAAACGGCCACCAGTTCAAATCCGCGCTGACATCATTCACCGGCATCCTGAAATCCAACGTCCGCAAGTACGTTGACAGCCGCGCAAGTTTCGAATACCTTATCCCGTCCCCCGCCAAAGGAAGCGCGTGCAAACGGATGGTGCTGTACCTTCGCTGGATGATACGCGAAGACGACGGCATCGACCTCGGCGTATGGAAGACCGTCCCCGCGTCCTGCCTGCTGATCCCCGTAGACACCCACGTAGCCAAAATCGCCCGCGGCTACGGGTTTACAAACAGGAACTCCGCGGACTGGAAGATGGCGGAAGAGATAACATCCGTCCTGCGCCAATTCGACCCAAGCGACCCCACCCGCTACGACTTCGCGCTATGCCACGCGGGGATGGTTGATATTCGGAGTTGACGCTTCGGTCGCATAATATATACGCGCATCGTCTATTTTTAGCGACAGCAATTCCGTACGGTTGGCGTACGCCCCCGCGCGGGACTTGCGGTTTTCAATTATACCCGCCACACGCGCAAATAACGAACCCTGCTGGGGCTGAGTGGGTCGGGATAAACAATATTTAACCTTAAATTTGACAGTTTGCCACCCGTAATGTATATTATTCAGAGTTATAGCTCACTAACAATTTTTTAAAGGAGACTTGTTATGGGGCAGAAGTGCGATTTGGTTGAAAGCGGCTCGATTTATGAAACGCTCATGAACGAGACCCTGGAAGACCTTGAGGCGGTATTTAATCATCCGGCCCAAAAGGCCGCGAGGCGGCGTCAGCTGTCGAACTCCGCCGAGGAGACGGACTACGAAGCATGGGAACAGGGCTTCAAGGATGTTTTGACGGCAAATGAAGCTGTTGTTCGGAGATGGGCGGCCAATGGATAACGAACAGTTGCTTGACGGCGCCAAAGTATTTACTACCGCCCGAACGCTCACCCGCGAGTACTACGGACTTTTAAACCACTTCAAATTGAACGCAGGTAATTACAACTTGGAGCCTGCTACCCTCAATAATCTGGTTGAACGGTATTGGCTTGATGTGGATCGCCTCCATCGTTACCACGATATGGAACGCATCGACAGGCACAAGATTGCGGGATACCTCACATACTGGATATGCAAACTACGCCCGATCGCTGTTATAAAAACAAATTCGGACCTTAACGATGCCGCCATACCGCTTCACATAAACGAACTATTCGCGGTTTTTGTCGCCCTCGGACGCCTTCAAGGACAATACAGAGCATTAAAATCCGGCTGTACGCTGATCCTCAAAGATAACCTGTGCAACGCCCTTTTATACAACCTGCGGTACAGACCGGTAACTGGGGATATGCTCTCGATGATGTATTACTTAATTGAAGAATCACGCCCGGATTAAGCTGCCGAGGCCGCCTCGTAACCCACCACATTGGCACCGTACAACCGCTCTTCCGGCGATCTTTTATCATTGCAGTCCATAGATTGCCCCCCTTATCAGTAAAAATTCTATTGGGTCAAAAACGCTGGTTTCTCCTGCATGTAATGATACGTCCTGAATGCAACGCAAGGGCTACCGTCCCCCGCCGGTTGCCCTGCAATGTGTGTTGATGCAATGTAAAAAATGTACCGTTTACGCTATCTGAACCTCTTTGTACCCTCGAAATGCAGGCCGATACCTAATTGGTAGCTGACTCCGTTACCGATAAGTAATTTGTTTGAGAGTTCAACGAACTGATAGCGGAAGCGGAGGAAAGGGGCTAATATGTATATATTAACACCATAGGCGTCCATAGCACTCGCGCTGGCCCAAAAACCAGCAGAAAGGCCATAAACAAGCTTAAATTCATTTGGCAATTCATACACATTGCCAAGATTTAAATTCAAACCCGCCACATCGTTTTGGCCTTCCCACAGATAATCTTTAATCGAGCCACCCACTAATTCAAATCCAAAAAACTTACCTTTTCCCCAAACCCATCCGGCTTGCAGACTACCGGCTGCCCAATAAACAGGTGATGCCACCGGCAACCACGTCATCGTAAAGTAACCGTCGCTCCCACCGCCTCGCGCGGTTTTCGTTTCGGACAACGCCATTATCTCGGGATCCGGCTGCGGCCCTTCTTTCAGTATGAAGTCTACGATTTTCTTCGCGATGCCGGTTGCGTTAACCGCGGTTATCTGTCCGTCAAGCGATACCTGCGCCATCACCGCCGACATACCAACGTCAATTATCCGTACAGATATCTGCCCTGCCACATTTACCGCGAAGACGTACCCAACGCCCGCCTGCTTACCGGCATTGATTAATTGCGCGTCGCTTGCCGTGCCGCTGACATGCTTATCAATGCTTTCCATCCCCTCGTATATTCCGGTTTTCATCAGCGTCGTATTGATGGCCTTGCTGAGCGTACCGCCTATCATGCTGTTTACACCGGTAACGTAGACGGATGCCATAACCGGCCCTTTCACAGCAGCCGGTGTGTCAGGGGCCGCCCCTGCGGTTGCGGGATCTGATTTCGCCGGGAGGTCAAACAGATCTTCGGTACCGTCGCCGTAGGTTATCTTGGCGACATCCGACTTTTTCACGGAATAGAGGGTCGGTCTGTCTCCGATCCGGTATTCTATCTCTTCCGTGCCGATTTTCAGTACGGCCGCGTTTTCCACGGTTCGTCCGTCCTGCATGGTGATAACGTCCCCGAGGGCTGCTGAGCAGAGGAGCGCCAGCAAAAACAGCGTTACTTTCTTCATCATCCTGAAGGTTCCTTTCCTTGAAAATATGGTTAATGTTGACATCTATACCGCCTTTCCCGCGGTTTTTGTTTCAAAATCAGCATTTTATTCCCCATGCCCCCGCCCCGAACAGGTACTCCGTTGATTGGCTGTACATCTCGGCCAGTGCGGCTGCGTCTGATGAGCGGATCGTTTTCGACGCTTTTTGCGCCCGGTACTCCTGCGGGGTCAGCCCCAGCATCCCGGCGACCTGTTCGTCGGTGTGGCCGTGGCGGGCTTGTTCTGTGTCTAAATTTGGGTACAATCAAGGCTCCTTTCCGACCCAATAAATACCTAAAAGGTAATATAATCTTGAAATATACGTAATATAATACCTTGAAGGTATTAAAATCAATAGTAAGCGAAACAATAGCAAAAATGCCTTGACCGTATTATGGGGGAGATGTACTTTAAGTGGAAAGGAAGAGCATTATGGATTCACTTGGTAAACGGATGGCGTGTCGCCGAAAGGAGGTACGTATCAGCCAAAAGGCGTTGGCGGAGGCTATAAACGTGTCTCCGGCTATGGTCAGCCGTTACGAGTCGGATCTTCGTGAACCGAGCATTTCCGTCCTGATAAGCATAGCCACCGTACTGAACACAACAAGCGACATACTGCTCGGTTTGGAGCCCCGCCCCGACTCGATAGCCCAGAACCGGGACGAGTACGTCCTGCTCAACAGGTTCCGCAATCTGAACAGCCGTGGGCAGGAGAGGGTGTTGGAGTGTATATCTGATTTGTCGGAGTTGGGCAAGTATTCCGGGAAGAAGCCCCCGGCGGCCTCTACAACAGGCGTTTTGGGGTAATACCGGTAATGCCGGTGTGGATGCCGGCCCCTAATTTGATTGATATTACCGGGCGCGGGTATTATCTTTATAATATTGTCTGGCTGTGAAAACCAAAACGCTCATCAATAGGGTTGCCCGGGAAAGACGGTACGGATGGTGCATTTCCTGAAAACATTTCTTTTCTCCCTCGTTATTCTGATTGTTGCCCTGACGTTTGTGGTGTTCTCGCCGGGCAGGGCGATACTGAAAGAGAAGGGAAAAGGCGTTTCTGCCGCGGAAGACAGCAGCGCGCAGATAGAGGGGAGGGCGAAAGACGCGGCCCTGGAAGAGATACGCGACGCGCGGATAAGGGAGAAAGCGGCGGAAGCGCTCTCTTTCTGCGAGTCGAACGGCTGCAGCACCGAGTTTTGCGTTCTCATAGACATGAAGATCCATTCCGGCAAGCACCGCATGTTCATCTACGATTTCAGCAAACAGGAGGTGGGGCGCATGGCTTTGGCGACTCACGGAAGCGGGAGAGACGAGGCGCAAAGCACGCACGATGAGCCGCTATTCGGCAACGCGCCTGGGAGCAATCTGACATCGCTCGGGAAGTATTTAACCGGCGCGCGCGCGTACAGCAACTGGGGGATCAACGTACACTACAAGATGCACGGCTTAGACACGACCAACAGCAACGCCTTCAGGCGCATTGTAGTGCTCCACTCTTACACGCCCATTCCGGCCTACGAGATTTATCCTGAGCACCTGCCGCTTGGCTGGAGCCAGGGCTGCCCGGTTACGGACGACGAGACAATGGCGTATTTGGACCTCAAGCTGCGGGGCATTGACAAGCCGGCGCTGGTTTGGATCTATTACTGAGCGAAAACGAAAAGGAACCGATCCGGAGATCCGTCCCTTTTGCTTCCCTTATCCTATGTAATATATGTAGATTACATCGGCTGAACGTTCTGAGCGTTAGGTCCCTTCTGACCGTCCTGAACCTCAAACTGGACTTTCTGCCCTTCGTCGAGCTTCCTAAAACCGGAAGTCTGGATGGCAGAAAAATGCACAAACACGTCACGGGCACCGGGTTCATCCGGTGAAATGAAACCAAAACCTTTGGCTTCATTGAACCATTTTACAACACCTGTAGGCATACTACAAAACCTCGCTTGAAAAATGAAACATTCCCAGGATACCCCTGGGCTACAACTGATATAAAAATACTTCATGGCAACTCGGATTGCAAGAAAAATCTTTGTAAAGTTTTTGTAAAAAAAACGGCTCTCCAAAAAAATGTGTGGCCGCGGTGTATATCTATTATATTTAAGGGGGGTGGATTTTGCGATTTTGTAACTTTAACGCGGGGGCGGTATTAGGTGGTTAAATCGGCTAAAATGGCGTTTTTTGCGGCGCTGGGGCTGTTTTTGGCCTCTTGCGCGCCCAAGCCGGCGCTTGGGCCGCCGGTTCCGCAAGAGAGTGACGCCGCCGGCCGCAGCTCCGTGGAGATCACCGTCTACAACACCGGCGTGGGCGTCGTGAGGGAGGTGCGCGCCTTCACCCTTCCCGCCGGCGCGGGGGAAATGCGCTTTGCCGACGTCGCCGAAAAGATCGACCCGGCCTCGGTTCTCGTCAAGACGAAGGGCGGATCCGGGGGGTTCTCCGTGGCCGAGCAGAACTTCGAGTACGACCTGATCAGCCACGCCAAGCTCTTGGAGAAGTACGTGGGCCGGGATATCAAGCTCCTCGACCGCAACGACTGGCACGGCCGGGCCTCCGCCGTGACCGCGGCGCTTGAGAGCGTGAGCGGGGGGGAGGTGTACCGGATAGGCGACAGCGTCTACCTCGGCCACCCGGGCATAAAGGTGCTGCCGGAGATACCCGGCAGCCTGATCAGCCGCCCTACGCTGTCGTGGCTGTACGAGAGCAAGGCCGCCCGGCGCTACGAGCTTGAGGTATCCTACGTGACCGGCGGTATGAACTGGGAGGCCGACTACGTCCTGATCCTGCCCCCTGATAACGATACCGCCGCGAGCCTTTCGGGCTGGGTGACCATAGACAACCGCAGCGGCGCGTCTTTCGAGGGCGCGAAATTGCAGCTTGTGGCCGGCGAGGTCAACACGGTGCAAAGCGGCTCCGAATCGAGGGAGTTTGCGTTTGAGGCGCCGCCTTTCGCCGAAATGGCTTACCTGAACGATTTCGGCGCGGACGTTTTAATGGGGGCCGCCATCGACCGCGATTTTGACCGCGAGACTGCCGCGCCCCGGTTTATGAGGAGCGGGGTGTTCGAGTACCGGATGTACGACCTGCAGCGCCCGACCACGCTTAAGCACAACCAGAAGAAGCAGGTGAACTTCATGGAGGCGCAGGGGGTAAGGGTGGAGAGGGAGTACATTACCGGGTCGGACATGGAGGCCGTGATATACGGTTCGGATGAATACAATGGGTATATGGCCGGCGAGTACTCCGGCGGGCAGACAGTGGCCGAGGCATTGAAGATCAAAAATACTGAGGGGAACGGCTTAGGCATCCCGCTTCCCGCCGGTACGGTAAGGGTTTTCACCTGCGATTCCCTCGGGCGGCAACTTATCGCCGGCGAGGACGAGATCGACCACACCCCCGAGGGCGAGGAGATCACCGTTTCCACCGGCGGCATGTTCGACATAGTGGCTGAGCGCGCGCTGACCGGCTTTAAGAAGAAGAGCGGCAATGTCACGGAGACGGAGTGGGAGATTACCGTCCGCAACCGCAAGGGGGCAGGCGTTAATGTTATAGTGGAGGAGTACGCGGAGTGCGAATGGGAGATAAACGAGTCTACCCACGAGTACACGAAGGTGAGCGCGGGGACGTTTCGGTTCAATGTGGCGGTGGATGCGGGCCGGGAGGCCGTTGTAAGGTACAGGATAACGGGGGTTACTGAGGAGCAATAATGATGTTTGATAACGAAAATAAAAATTGATTTTAAAAGGAGGGTGTTAATGATCACCAAAACAAAAATCGCGTTTTTGGCCATAGCCGTGATTTGCTGCGCCGCGTTTGCGCAGACGAAATCCGCGCCGCCGTCCGAAAAGCCGGAGAAGGCCGGTCAGGCTAAATCGGCAAAGGCCGACAAGTCCGACCCGTCAGCAAAGCCCGCCCATTCTGGCGAGGCGAAGCGGGAGCCGGTCAAGACTACGGTTGACGACAGGAAATCGGTTGAGGTAACCATCTACAACAGGAGCGGCAGGAGCGCGGGCACCGGGCTTGTCAAGGAGACGCGCAAGGTTACTCTCCCCGCCGGCCCCGGCGAGCTGCAGTTTATGGATGTAGCCGCGAGGATCAACCCGGTAACGGTCCACATAAAGCCGCTCTCAAACGCCGCCGATTTCTTTGTCCTCGAGCAGAACTACGAGTACGACCTCATCAGCCACTCCAAGCTGATGGACAAGTACATAGGCAAAGATATCAAGCTGATCGACCGCAACGACTATCAGGACACCCGCCGCACCGTAGACGCGGTGCTGCTCAGTATGAACGGCGGCGAAGTCTATAAAATAGATAATGAAATTTATCTGGGCCATCCCGGCATCAAGGTTCTCCCCGAAATTCCCGGCAACCTGATAAGCCGCCCTACGCTTTCGTGGATATACCGCAACAGGATCGCCCGCGAGTACGAGCTTGAGGTTACTTACATGACAGGCGGTATGGGCTGGAGCGCCGACTACGTTCTTTTGGCAGACGAGGCAAAGGAGAGCGCCTGCGGCCTTTCGGGCTGGGTTACGCTTGAGAACGAGAGCGGCGCGTCGTTTGAGGACGCGAAGCTTACGCTTGTTGCCGGCAGTACGAGTGACGGGCTTTACATATACGACCTCGGCCGCCCCGCCACCGCGAAGCAGAATCAGAAAAAGCAGGTGAGCCTCATGGAGGCGCAGGGGCTGAAGATCGAGAAGGAGTATTTCGTATCGCCGTCGTCGAACTGGCGCAGCAAGGTTGACGGCGCGGCAAAGCAGACGGTCAACACGTTCTTCAAGTTCAAAAACTCGAAGGCCAACAAGCTGGGCGAACCGCTCCCCGGCGGCGTGGTGAGGATGTACACCGCCGACGTAAACGGCAGCCAGCAGTTCATTGGCGAAGACCGCATCTCCCACATCCCGCGCGACGAGGAGCTGCGCCTCAAAGTGGGCGAGGCGTTCGACATAGTGGCCGAGCGCACGCAGGTAAACTACAAGCAGATAACCACAAGGAGCTCCGAGACCGAGTGGAAGCTCTCCGTCCGCAACCGCAAGAGCGGCGAGGACGTAACCGTGCGCTTAGAGGAGCAGGTGCCGGGCGAGTGGGAGATCCGCGAGTCGTCGCACAAGTACGAGAAGGTAGACGCGAAGACGTTCAGGTTTGATGTGCCGGTGAAGCATGGGCAGGAGGTTGTTGTTACTTATAAGATCAGGGCGTCGTGGTAAATAGCCGGTTTTTTATTGATGAAGCGATTAAATATTATACCAGCGCCGCGGCGCAACTGCACGACAGCCGTGAGCGGCACAGGTATAATACTTAACCGGTGAATCTATAATCGTGTAATCTATAGTATAAAGGGGTTTAAATGACACAAAGGGCAAGCAGGGCACGAAAGATTATGCTTGTGTTGATGGCGGTGATGGCGTGTACCGCGTGGGCGCAGGATAAGGTGCCGCACAGGACTACCGCGTCTGACAGGGAGTCTGTGGAAGTTACCGTCTACAACAGGAACCTCGGCCTTATCAAAGAGCTGCGCAATGTAAGCGTTCCGGCGGGCAGGGGCGAGCTGCTGTTTATGGATGTGGCCAACCAGATCAACCCGGTTAGCGTCCGCATCAAGCCGCTGTCGAACGCCGCGGATTTTTCCGTTCTCGAACAGAACTACGAGTACGACCTCATCAGCCACTACAAGCTGATGGAGAAGTATATCGGCAAGGAGATCAAGCTGCTCGACCGCAACGAGTACAAAGACTCCCGCCGCACCGTCAAGGCTGTATTATTGAGCATGAACGACGGCGAGGTTTACAAAATAGATAACGAGATCTATCTTGGGCATCCCGGCATAAAAGTCCTCCCGGAAATTCCCGGCAACCTGATAAGCCGTCCTACGCTGTCGTGGATATACACGAACAGAATCGCCCGCGAGTACAGGCTCGAAGTCTCATACCTGACAGGCGGCATGAACTGGAACGCGGATTACGTTTTGATGGTGCCTGATGATTCAAAGGCGTCGTCTAGCCTCTCCGGATGGGTGACTCTCGACAACCAGAGCGGCGCGGACTACGAGGACGCTAAACTTAAGCTTGTGGCCGGCGAGGTCAACCGCGTGCAGACCGGCAGGAGCGGCGTGGCCGGTATCGGATACGGCGCCGTCAGGGCAATGGCTTTATCCGCCCCCGCGCCGGAGTTCGCGCAGAGCCAGATGTTCGAATACTACTTGTACGACCTCCAGCGCCCGGCTACTCTCAGGAACAATCAGTCAAAGCAGATAAGCCTCATGGAGGCGCAGGGGATCAAAGTGGAGAAGGAGTTTTTAACCACGCCGTTCATGTATTCCCTCGGCAGGATAGACGGCAGCGCGGTCAAGCAGCCGGTGGCAATATACTTCACGTTTAAGAACTCGAAGGAGAACAAGCTCGGCGACCCGCTCCCCGCCGGCACGGTGCGGATTTACACCGCTGACGTAAAGGGTACCAGGCAGTTTATAGGCGAGGACCGCGTCTCCCACACGCCGAGGGACGAGGATGTACGCCTGCGCGTAGGCGAGGCGTTCGACATAGTAGTGGAGCGCACGCAGACAAATTTCACGCAGAGGACATCGCGCCAGGTCGAGATCGACTGGCAGATATCTATCCGCAACCGCAAGGCCGAGGATGTTACCGTACGCGTGCAGGAGACTGCGGGCGGGCAGTGGGAGATCCGCGAGTCGTCACACAAACACGAAAAGGTTGACGCGTCGTCGTTTCGCTTCGATGTCCCCGTGAAGAAGGGGCAGGAGGCCGCCGTCAAGTACAAGATACGGGTTGACAGATGAATACGCCGAATATCCGCGCCGCGGTAATTATGCTTATGCTCGTAGTTATGATTGCGTTCTCGCTCTCCTTTGTAGCCCAGTTCGGCGCAGGGGGCATGGATGAGACGACTGCCGCCTTGCTGGAAGAATTGGACGAAAACTATCCGGTTGTGAAATATGTTTACGCCGGCGTGTTGGCGGCTGTCAGCCTCTGCTGCGTGGTTTTTGCAGCCCTTATAAGAGAGCGCGTCTACCTCGGCAGACCGCGCAAGAACTGGGTCGGCACGCTGAACGCTTTTTCCGCCGGCAGCATAGCCGGGGCCGTTGTGTCTTTTATTCCGCATGCCCTGTTTACGGACGGCGGGGCGATACCTTGGTACTATATGTTGGGGGCGCCCGTTATTGGGCTGGCCGCCGGGTTGTGGGCGGCGGCAAGCGCCCGCGTCCGCGCTGAGTTTCAGGAGAACACCGTTTTGTACTACGGCTCAACAGTAATAATATCGGTATCGCCGGTATTCTTTTATGTTGCTGTCGCTTTTGAAATTTGATTGAAACGGAGCTGACACATGGGCGCCGGAAAACTGCGTATCATTACGATATTGGCCGCGTTGCCCTTCTGCGCCCTGTTCGCGGAAGGCGGCGCGGACAGTACAGCCGCGGCTGCGGGTGCGGATATAGCCGTACCGGAACGGGCGGACAGCGTTGCCGCGATGCTTGCCGGAAAGAGCGCGCACGAACTGAACGCCGCCCTGCGGGAGGAATTTAACAAGCGGGACCTTCATGGCAACCGGATAATGTGGGGCTTGGATGCCGCGTATATAGAGAAACTGCTTGCCGCCGGGGCGGATCCGAATACTGCCGATATTTGGGGCGAACCCATAGTGCGCGGAACATCCAACAAGCGTGTGATAGAACTTTTGCTCCGCTACGGAGCCGACACGAGCGCTGCCGTTAGACGGGGCGGATCCGAATTGATGGATGCCGGCGATAAAAAGGAAACCGTGTTCTTGATCCACCAGAGCGCCGATCCGAATAAACCGGACAGCGACGGAAGGACAGAGATGCACCGCCCGTATCTGTGCGATGGGGAGATCCGCGCGCTTGCCGAGGCCGGCGGCGATGTAAACGCCGTTTGCGGCAAAGGCCTTACTCCGCTCATGTACGCGGTATCCGACTATGAGGCTGAATGTGTGTATTCGCATATAAAGGAACTGCTTGAAC
>Ga0209755_10003197_pt1 | contig 20900 bp, 22 predicted proteins | sample TergutCo191P1_FD_187301 | JGI IMG/M metagenome (GOLD analysis project Ga0209755, IMG submission 187301) | Cornitermes sp. P1 segment gut microbial communities from Petit-Saut dam, French Guiana - Co191P1 (SPAdes) (version 2) | ecosystem: Host-associated > Arthropoda: Insects > Digestive system...
TTTTAGAATGTTTTTTATTTCACCTGTAAAAAAATCGGAGAGTTTTATTTCATTTGTTGAAGACCAGTTTTCGCCGTGCCCGTAAAAACTTGTCCATCTGTTTACGCGTAAAGGAATTTCCGAAAAAACGCGTGCAGAGGTCACTGAAGAAGACGTTCTTAAGGTGTTAATAACAGGTTCAATTTTAAAATTACGGATAGTCGTTATAATCGTATGGTCAGGTACATTATCAGGTATTCTAAGACCGGAATCAAAAGAATATTCAGGATTTTTATTATGTACTTGAAAAAGGTCAGCTAAAAGGATAATAATAATTTCGCCTGGAGGCAGCTCGGATACTTTGTAGTAATTCTTTTTAATTTGGGTATCTACCGAAAAATAACCCGGAGCGATGCTGACATATTTGTTTTCACCGCCGCCAAGATATATCCAGCCGCTGTTGTCATATGGCAAAAACGCCAAATTGAGCTTTACATTTTCAAGAAACATCTCCGCTGTTCCCGATATTTTTATTGTATACCATTCGTAGGGTATGGGTAAAAGATCATCAAGCGTACCGCTGTAAAAATGCCTGAGTTTTATATCTTGTAATAAAGTGGAATAACAATGCCCGTATAAATCATCGTTAGAATATCTGTTTGCCCTTAAATTCAATGTATCATAAGTGTGATCTATAAAAACGTGAGCTGCTTGCGTTTCTTCAGGTGATTTTGAGAAATACGCTTTTATTGTAAAAAACCATAATGGAATTATTGAAATTATCAAAATAAAAATGGCGGTAGGGATTAAAAATTTGTATAGCCTGTTTGTTTTTAAACGCTGACCGGATGAAAAATCCGTATTTGCAAAATCTGTTTGCGCCGGAGGTTCCGCTTCTTCCTGTTTGGTGTCTATTGAAGAGCGTTTTGCGATAAGTTCTTGATAATTATGAACATCAAGCTTGTTATAAATATTGTTTCTGTGATAATCCACAGTTCTGGGAGAAATTTTCAGTTTAAAAGCGATTTCTTTGGACGAAACGCCTTCAAGCAGAAGATTAAAAATTTCCTGTTCGCGGACAGTCATGTTTTTGCCGCGCTTGGTGTTTGAATTCTTGTTATTCATTTCTAGCAGCGTCTATTATATATATTACAAAATAATTAATCAATTACAATATATCTTAAATAACTCTAAAAAATTGAAAACAAGTAATAAACAGGTAGAAATACGAGGTAAATTTTTTATTTCCATAATGTAATATTACATAATAAATGAAAATAGGAGAAATTAAGGAGGTTTTATGAAAAATAAAAACAGTATTTTTGAAATTGTACGAAATGTGATAATTATCGCTCTTGCTGCGGTAATCGGGTTCTCGTTCATCGCTTGCGATGATGGGGATAATAACGGAGGCGATGACGGCGATAATATTACTTTAAGCGGTAATATTACGCCGCCGCCGTCATTGGCGGCTCAGGTTACCCATTATGAAATAATGATTCATACGGTGAATTGGTCATGGCGGAGAGAAGTAAGATTCGCTAAGGAAGGAGATGCAACATCATGGTCTGTTAAAATTCCAATGTTTTCAGCTTCGACAGCCGTTTATTTTCAGGCGAAAGGCTTTGACAGCGGTGATTACATCTCTCCGTTGTTTGTTGTCGGTGTAGAAAACGCATCCAAAACAGTTCACGGCGAAAATGTCAGCTCAATTACGCTGGATCTGTCTTCCCTTACGTTTATTAAAATAACCGGAACTGTCATTTTAAAAACAAGCGGTTCTCCCAAACCTACATTTAAATATCTGGTAGTTGAAGCGCTTAATTCAAATTATTCTACTTTGGGACAACAAGTTATTCAAAATGTAAATACAACTTCTGGAAATTGTAATTTTAGCATTAATGTTCCCGCTCAGAGCGTAAGCACGGGCATTAGTTTTGGCGTTCAGCGTTATATGGGTGAACTTTGGGGTGATGATGGAATTAGTATTTACCAAATAAATAAAGATGAAGATGGAAATCCCTTCCCTGCAATTAAAGATGCCAATGTATCTGGATGCAAAGTAGTGTTTGACATTAGGATTCCTGATGATAGGTCTTTTAAAGATCGCTGGAGCGCATGGGCTGACCCCTCTTCAAACTCCGAAATAGATATTGGATTTGAAGGCATTGCTAAAGATATTTGCAAAGTGACAGTTGGAGGAACTCCGCCGGTTCCTGTGCAGATGGTTGGATATATTGAAACTTACAGATGGAAAGCTTCCGCAAGATATATATATACAGGGGTTGCAGGCAAAAAGTATGAATATAAGTTTAAAATATGGACTGATTCAGGGGATCGTACTATAAATGTTCAGTATTACAGCAATGATGATACCAGTACATGGCTAGCAGATTATAGTATTGAATTTAATAATTCAGATTACGAAGATAATTATTATAGCTTTGAAGGCGAGGCATTACCGCCCGGCGGAACAGCCGAATTGCAATTCCAGTGCGCTGATCAGACAGGTGTTTTCTATATAAGCGATATTGTTATCACAGAAATAACAAATTAATAATGTTATGGAGCTGTCCTATGGCTAGGGCAGCTCTTTTTTGCCTGCCTTGTAATGCAATTAAAACATTCATTTCCTGATTTTTTTAACCGATATTAACGATATGAAAATAAAATACTTAATTTTGACTATTTTATTCGTATCGGTACTGCTGCCGTGCCAGCTTTTTGCTCAAAGTACGGATGTGTTTAAACAGGAAGGTATTGCTTCGTGGTATGGCAGGGAATTTGAAGGCAGGCCGACAGCTTCGGGGGAAATTTTCGATTCTTCTCTATTAACTGCCGCTCATCCGAGCCTTCCCTTTGGAACAAGGCTTGTTGTTACAAATCAGCATAATAATAAAAGTGTTACGGTCAGGGTAAATGATCGAGGGCCGTTTGTTCCCGCGAGGATTATCGATATTTCAAGAGCCGCTGCGGAGCGGCTTGATATGATTGTTACCGGTACCGCGCCTGTTTCGATTGTCAGCATTGATAGAATCTCGGCTTCTAATCTCGCTGTCGGTACGCAGGTTACGGCTCCTGCGGCTGTTGCGCCTGTTGCTCCTGTGCCGACGGTTGCTGCGCCGGTTCCAGCCGCAAACATGCCGACACACATTGTTTATATGCCGCCCGTTCTGACCGCGCCGACTACGGTTGTGTATGCGCCGCCTGCTGCAAGTTCGCCTGCTCCTGTTGTGTATGTACAGCCTGTTGCCGCCGCTCCGGTTTTTGAAGATAGACGAGCGCCGGGCTCTCAAGTTAAATTAGTTCCAGAGCTAAATATATTACCTGTAAAAAACTACCGTTTGCAGGTTGGATCTTTTAAGAACGCGAAAAATGCTGTTGATGCGTTTGACAAATTAAAAGCTGCCGGATTAACACCTAACTACGAGCGGTTTGTTAACGAGCAAAATGTTGAATATTACAGAGTGGTGCTTGCCGGTGTTCCCGGAGCCGATGTGCAGTCAACTGCCGAAAGATTAAACGCAGCCGGTTTTAAAGAAGCGATAATTCGGGAAGAAAACTAAAGGATTGCGCGTTTAACGGACGTGCTTACTACTTATTGTGAATAAAAAAGCATTACGCGCGGATATTCTTCTGCTTATTACTGCGGCTATTTGGGGATTTGGTTTTGTGGCTCAACGTTCCGGAATGGAGTACGTTGGGCCGTTTGCGTTTAACGGAATTCGCTTTATTCTGGGAAGCATTTCTTTGCTCCCTTTAATTTTTATCAGGCGAAATAGATCGATCCGTTCCGGTTTATCGCCGTCGCCGTTTCACCGCCTGCTCTTGTCCTGTTTGCTTGTCGGCGGCTGTCTTTTTATCGCTGTAATGTTTCAGCAGTTTGGTATTATTTTTACAACCGCAGGTAACGCCGGATTTATAACAGGTCTTTATGTTGTATTTACTCCCATTGCTGGAATTTTTCTTGGAAGAAAAACCGGGCTTCCAACATGGATTGGTTCTGTTTTTACTCTTGCAGGTTTATATTTTATCAGCGTTGCAGGCAGTCCCGGCTCAATAAATCCAGGCGACATCATAATTGTAGTAAGCGCATTCTTCTGGACAGCTCATGTGCTTTTGATTGACAGGTTGATGAATACCGCAAATAAAAAAGATATGATTATAGACCCTGTGGAATTATCAGCCGGTCAATTTGCAATTTGCGGATTACTTTCTTTGATAGGCGCATTTTTAATTGAGCCGTTCATTATTCCCGCGGTAGAAAAAATCGATCCTTCGCTTTTGAGTGCAGGGTTGTTTGAATGGAAACCTATCCTGTCTCTTATTTCTTCCATTGTTAATAAAACAATTTCATTTCCTGTTGAGGCAATTATCCCGATTCTGTATGGCGGACTCGCTTCCGTAGGAATCGCATACACGCTTCAGGTAGTCGCCCAACGCGACGCGCCTCCCGCTCATGCGACAATCATTCTGTGTTTCGAAGGGTGCTTTGCCGCTCTTGGCGGAGCGTTACTGCTTGCGGAAAAAATCGACGGCTGGACTCTGCTTGGATTTATATTAATGCTGACTGGTATGCTGGCGACACAATGGGCTGTAATCGTTAAAGGGAAGGATTGAGATTTCTTTTTACAAGTTCGTAATGGTTTTATAATTCATAAAAAAACTTATCTTATCGCGTCTTTCATTTTTTTAACATAATTGTAGATATGCGGCGCGGCTTCAACACCATACTGAGCTGCTATTTTTACAATTGCGCTTCCTACAATTACGCCGTCTGCGATTTTTGACATTTGCGCCGCTTGCTCAGGTGTATGAATTCCGAAGCCGATCGCGACAGGAACGTTTGTGACTGATTTAATCGCCGTAATAATTGACGCAAGGTCTGTTTTAATTTCGCTGCGCACGCCGGTTACACCCATCGAAGAAACAAGATAAATAAAACCTGATGCTGCCTTTGCAATCTCTTTAATCCTTTTTGCCGAGGTTGGAGCGATCAGCGAGATAAGGTCTATGCCGTGTTTCGCCGCAGCTTCGCGGACAGGCTGTTGTTCTTCAAAGGGGAGATCAGGAATGATGATGCCGTTCAATCCAACATCTGCGCAGCGTTTAAAAAAAGCATCATACCCGTAATGAAAAACAGGATTAACATAAGTGAGAAAAACAAAAGGGACATCTGTTTCTTTTCGCAGATCGGATACAAGAATAAAAAGTTTCTCGACTGTGGCTCCGGCGTTTAAAGCGCGGTTGTTTGCTTCTTGAATGACAGGACCTTCCGCGATAGGATCAGAAAAAGGGATTCCTATTTCTACAAGGTCTGCGCCCGCATTTATCATCTGTAAAACAAACTCTTTCGTTTTTTCTATATTAGGGTCTCCGCCTGTAACAAAACCGATGAAAGCTTTGCCGGAAGAGCCGTTTTTAAAAGCGTTTTGAATTCTATTCATTTAATGTTTTTCCTCTGTAACGGGCGATTGAAGCTACATCTTTATCGCCGCGGCCGGAAAGATTGATAATAATACTTTCGCTGTTAGAAAAATTTCGCGCTATTTTTTGAGCGTGCGCGACAGCGTGAGCGCTTTCTATCGCGCAGATGATTCCTTCTGTTCGTGATAAATATTCAAATGCGCAGACCGCTTCTTCGTCGGTGACAGGCTCGTATTGCGCGCGTTTGCTGTCATGGAGCCATGCATGTTCAGGTCCGATACCCGGATAATCCAACCCTGCCGAGATCGAGTAAACAGGAGCGATTTGTCCTTCTTCATTCTGGCAGAAATAAGATTTCATTCCGTGAAAAATGCCGACCTGTCCCTTTGCGATACTAGCGGCGTGTTTTTCTGTGTCGATGCCCGAGCCTGCGGCTTCACAGCCGATTAGCCGCACTTCTTTATCTTCTATAAAATTGTAAAAAATCCCAATAGCGTTACTGCCGCCGCCTACACAGGCGATGACTGCCGCGGGAAGCTTACCTTCAGCGGCAAGGATTTGCTCTCTTGCTTCTTTACTTATTACCGCTTGAAAATCACGCACAATCATGGGGAATGGATGAGGTCCCATCACCGAGCCTAACACATAGTGCGTATCGTGAACGCGGCTGACCCATTCGCGCATTGTTTCGTTAACAGCGTCTTTTAAAGTCTGTGTGCCCGATGTGACAGGATGAACCTTTGCGCCTAACAGTTCCATGCGGTAGACATTGAGCGATTGACGCTCGGTGTCTTCCTTGCCCATGAAAATTTCGCACTCCATTCCAAGAAGAGCGGCGGCTGTTGCGGCTGCAACTCCGTGCTGGCCGGCTCCCGTTTCCGCGATAATTCTGGTTTTACCCATTTTCTTTGCAAGCAGGGTTTGTCCGAGTACATTGTTGATCTTATGGGAGCCTGTGTGGTTCATGTCTTCGCGCTTTAAATAAATTTTCGCGCCGCCAAGATCGCGGCTCATTTTCTCAGCATAATAAAGCAGGGAAGGGCGGCCTGCGTAATTTTTTAACAGACTGTCAAGTTCAGATTTAAACGCGGCGTCTTCTTTGTAATGGTAATATGATTTTTCCAGATTGATAATTTCATTCATCAATGTTTCCGGTATATACTGTCCGCCGTATTCGCCGAATCTGCCCGCAAAACTGCTGCTCATTTTTTTTCACCTTTAACAATAGAAACCACTTCCAGAATCTTTTTTCGATCTTTAATACCTTTCGTTTCAACGCCGCTTGAAATGTCAAGCGCGAAAGGCTCAAGCTCTATTGCTTTATTAATATTTGTTATATCTATGCCGCCTGCAAGAAACCACGGTCTTTTTGTTTTTAACGACAATAGTTTATCCCAATTAAACGTTTTTCCAGAGCCTGCTCCCGAATCCAAAAGAATATAATCCGCATTTGACGGAAGAGGCAGTTTTGTTTTTATATTTTCATGGATAATTGTTTTTATTACTTTTATCGGTTCGCCCCTTGTCTGCCTGATTGTGGTAACGCTTTGTTTTTTTAACTGGTTAATATAACTTTCATCTTCCACGCCGTGAAGCTGCGCGATCGATATAATGCCGTTATGGTATAATTCAGTTATTAACGAGATGGGCGCATTAACAAATACGCCGACCGGGATGATGTCGTTCGCAAGGCGGAAGCGCAGATACTGGGCAAGCGATGTCGATATTTGCCTCGAGCTTTTGGCGAATACAAAACCAATATAATTCGGACGCGCCTCGTTTACAAAATCAATGTCTTCTTCGCGGAATAATCCGCAGATTTTTATCTGCATATGGTAAAGGTAGCATATTATTATAAAAATTACACCTTGTTTTTTTAATTTTTTCGATGTAAAATAACACATCTTAATTTAAGGAGTTCTTATGGCAACTGCAATTGATAAATTGGGTTGGATAGCCAACGTCATTCTTACAATTATCCCCGGTCTTGGTTTTATTGTTCAGGGGATTAACCGTGTTCTTCGCGGTAAAGTGATTATCGGTATTATCTGGATTTTCACCGCCGGTCTTTTCTGTATAGGATGGATTATTGATATTATCACTGTGATAATAAAGAAAAAGATCACTTTCCTGGCATAATTAAATTTCTGCTCTGCGTTACGCGGAAAGCAGTTCATTCAGGAATTGCTTTCTGTTTGCAGAGCGCATTAGACTCTCTCCTATCAACACAGCGTCTACGCCTGTTTCCTTCAGCTCCCGAATATCATTAACGCAGTTTATTCCGCTTTCCGCGACTGTCAGTATCCCTGCCGGTATTGTTTTTGTTAATCTTGAAGCCAAACTTGTGTCAACATTAAAAGTTGTAAGATCGCGATTGTTAATGCCGATGATCTTCGCTCCCGCGCCGATCGCTTCCTCTGCTTCTTCTTCATTGTGGATTTCGACAAGGCAGTCGAGAGCAAGTTCGTCAGCGCAGGCGATGAATTTGGAAAGTGTCTCAGGCTCCAAAAGAGCGCATATTAAAAGTACGGCTTTCGCTCCCCACAATTTTGCCTCGTAAATCTGATACGAATCGATAATAAAATCTTTTCTTAACGCAGGAATCTTTACAGCGGCGGATATATCGCGTAAATATTGATCGCTTCCCATAAAAAATTCAGGCTCTGTAAGAACAGAAATTGCCGCCGCTCCGCCTTCTTCGTAATCTTTCGCAATATCCATCCACGGAAAATCCGCGGATATTATTCCCTTTGAAGGCGATGCTTTTTTTACCTCGCAGATGAAGGACAAACCCGGCGCAGCAAGAGCGCTTTGGAATGATAATTTATTATTTTTAGCCATGGAGTTCACGGATGTAATTAGAGCTTCAGATGAAATACTTTTTTTTGTGTCTTCCACACGTTTAATCGTGCTTTCCGCGATTTTACCAAGTATTGCAGGCGGGTTTTTCATGGTTAGATATATTATAAAATATTTGTTAACTTCAAGGAAGAGTGAGGGAGAGAAGAGTTTATGGAGCCGTACGGATTATCTCAAAATGCGCTTGCCAGAGCCATTGGCGTTGCTCCAAGCCGGATTACTGACATTGTAAACGGGCGCAGAAGCATAACAGCGGATACCGATTTACGCTTAGCGCGTCTTTTTGGTCTTTCAGAAGGTTATTTTTTACGTTTACAAGAACATATCGAAACTACGCTTACAAAGCAAAAAATAAGTTCTGAACTTGAAAAAATTACACCATTAAAAAAGATAGCATAAGAAGTTAATTACCTTGGTGAGATATTTGCGAGAACTCTTATTTTAAAAACTTTTCCGCAGCGACAATTCCACAAACTGCTTAAGCTGTTCTTTCGCTTTGCCGGAATCAATCGCTTCTGCGGCGATTGCGATTGCATCTTTAATTTCAATTTCAGGTTTGGCGATGTGTATCGCCGCGGCGGAGTTTAATAGCACCGCGTTTCGCCTTGGACCTTTTTCGCCTTCAAGGATTTTTGTTGTTATAGCCGCGTTTTCCGCAGGAGTTCCGCCAAGTAAATCAGATTTCTTACAGCGTTCAATGCCGAATTGTTCAGGTTCTATTTCGTAAGTTTTAATAAAACCGTCTCTCAGTTCGCAGACTGTGGTGGGAGAGCTTGATGATATTTCATCCAGTCCGTCATGGCCGTAAACAACAAGTCCGTTTTTAACGCCGAGGTTGCATAAAACTTTTGCCATCGGTTCAACCAGCTCAGGCTCATAAACGCCTAAGAGTTCCATATTCGCGCCCGCCGGATTTACCAACGGACCCAGAATATTAAAAATTGTTCGTATGCCGAGTTCGCGGCGAACCGGCGCTACGTACTTCATCGATATATGGTAATTTTGCGCGAAAAGAAAACAAATATTAATTGTTTTTAAAAGATGCAGGCTTTGCTCGGGAGGAATCGTGATGTCAACACCGAGGGCTTCTAAAACATCGGCTGAACCTGTTCTGCTTGATGAAGCGCGATTACCGTGCTTTGCAACCGGAATCCCGGCGGCGGAAATCACAAGTGCGGATGTTGTGGAAATATTAAACGAATTGGAATGATCTCCGCCTGTGCCGACAATTTCAAGCGCATCCATGTCGTGCAAAATTCTCACGCAGTGTTTACGCATTCCGGCGGCTGACGCGGTTATTTCGTCGATAGTTTCGCCTTTTACAGACATTGCCGCAAGATAAGCCGCCATCTGTATCTCGCTGGCTTTACCTTCCATAATTTCATTCATTACAGCTTCCGCTGTTTCAAAAGAGAGATTTTCCCTCTTTGCAGCTTGAATAATCGCTTCTTTAATCATAAGTAAGTTATATCTTAAATGTTAATTTTATTCAATAAAATAGAGGTTCTAAATTCATATTTTTAGCCCGTATTATCAAGAGTTTTGCTCTTTAATACATTGAAGATGGCTGTCTTGTTAAAACGCTAAGCTTGCTCCGCGTATACTACGCTTAGTCCTTAACGATCCGCAGGAGATTATTAAGTTTTAAATGTATATAGAATCCATATATTTATATTTGATAATTTCATCTTATTATAATTTTTATTAATGTATGTTAAATTCTTGTATAGATAGTTAGGCGACATTTTAATCAATGTAAGGCTTTAATAAATAAATTTTAATTGGGTCTTGACAAATCTAAATAAAAATGATAAACATATTGAAGAGGAGAAGTTGCAATGGAATCAAAAGATTATGGTTTGCCTGTTTATTTAAATCAAGCCAGTATATTTGATTTGTTATCAATTATTGATGATGGTTTTTCAAATTTTTCTACAATCAAAACAATTGAATCAAACGAAAATCAAAATAACTCTTCAATTAGTGGTGAAGTCTCTACTGGAATCGGGATAAAAAATATATTTTCATTGATTAATATTGGATTAAAAGGGAACATGGAAAAAATAAACAAAGATTCTGGTTCGGTAGAGACAGTTAAAGATAAAATATACACACCCATGTCATTATTTTGGAAATTAAAAAATTATCTTCATATTAACAATTTAATAAAAAAAATTGATTATTTAAATGACATACAAAATTTGGTACCTGGGCAGTTTGTAGAATTTGATGCTATTTTGAAAAATAATCCAATAATCGAAACAATGGAAAACGTTAAGCAATTATTTGAATTAATTTACTTGCTTTCTCCAGAATCATTGGAAACCGAACAAAAATCGCAAAATCCTGGTGGTGGAAAAAAGCAAAAGCACTTACCCAATAGTAAGCCACAAATGTTAGAACAAGTGGAAGGGTTACTTCAAGCATTAAAAATAAATAATGTTATTGATTTGATTGCAGATAAAGAAGATAATTTGAAGGGAATAATAACATGTGAATTGAATTATTTTCTTAATGGTAATAGTAGCATAGTTATAGATGGGGTTTATAGAGTTGTGGGGAAAATATTAAATGTATATAAAGATGAGCATGAAAGAATAAGTCTTTTAAGAATGACTGCCTTTAGTAAATTTAAAAAAGAATTAATGGATCAATTGATTTCTGGTTTTCAAGGTTTAGGAGAACATGGTATTGAATTCCCTGATTTTTTAACGGAAATAAATGCTCCTTGTTTTCATGTGGTTCCAATTGGAATTTATACATAAAATAATATAGATTAAAACGTCGCCAAACAAACGGTAACTGCAAAATACATTGTTCGGTATTTTGGGTTCCATTCGGCTAGGTCGCCCAAAAGCTCCCACGCCTCATTCCACAACATTTTTTTGTGCCCGTAAAACACTTCGTGTTTTCCTTATCGGGTACAAAAAACGTCAGTTATTTAGAACGTTATGCAACATTGGGGCTAAACTTTTGGAAAATCCCAAGTTCAAGAACGAAGCGCAATAAAATGAAGCATGCATGGGGCTAACCCCCTGCATGAAAACGGTTTAAACCTGTAAAGTTTTGTTACCAAGCAAAAACAATAAGGAGAACCGTTATGAAAAAGAATACCTCAAAAGATGTAAAAAAGTATAGCCACTTGGATATTGAAGAACGCGAGGAAATGGCTATCGGGCTTGAAAAAGGTCTAAAACAATGTGAAATAGCCCGGTTATTAAACCGCAGCCCAAGTACGATATCTCGTGAAATAAAAAGAAATATGTTTATCATGGATTATGTAGTCTGCAGAGCGAACGCGGCTCAAAGAAGAGCGGATTGCAGGAACAGACAAAGCCATAAAAAGCAAAGGATACCAAGCAAAAAATTAAGACGGTTTATTTGTAAATATCTGTTTATAGGCTATTCTCCTGAGATTATAGCGGCTATGGCGTCAAACGATAACGAAAGATGGAAAACAAATTATGAAACAATATACCAATGGATATATAACGACCGTAAAGATTTGATTCCGTTTTTAACAAGGAGCCACAAGAAAAGGCGAAAAAGAGGGTCAGGAAATCAAAAACATTGTTCAAAAATACCGAACCGGGTAACGGTAGATAAACGTCCCGACTGTATCAATCTTCGATCCAAAACTGGCCATTGGAAAATAGATACGGTAATATCACGAATGAGTAAAGCGGCGATAATGGTATTGGCAGAACGAAAAACAAGGTATTTAATAATAAAGAAACTGCAGGCGAAAACAGGTATAGAAATGCATTATGCGACAGTAAGAAGTTTGAAATCGTTACCTTCAAAATTAATAAAAAGTATTACATATGATAACGGATTGGAAAACGTGACGCATGAGCGCACAAATAAAGCGTTAAATGTTAAATCATATTTTTGCAATCCTTATCACAGTTGGGAAAAAGGGACTATTGAAAATGTAATAGGAATCATTAGAAGATTTTATCCTAAGAAAACAGATTGGAAAAAAGTTTCTCAATGGGACTTGAATAAAGTAGCGCGTTACATTAATAATAAACCTATGAAGCTGTTAGGTTACAAGACACCTTACCAGATTTTTGTTGCACTTGCTTCTTGAATTCATGTGGTTTAATTTGGAGGTGTTTTATGAGATTTTCAAGAAAATAATGGATATATTCTTGAGTTTGACACAAAAAAGTTAAATTGCATGACTTGTATAATGATCTATTCTAGTCTATAATATTATTAAATGTTTATTTTTTGTGTGAGCGAGCTTATTGACTTTATATTTGGAGGAATCGTTTTGAAATATGGTTTAATAGTTGAACCAGAGCTTGACCATAAGTATCTCAGCGTAAGCGGGGATTTTAGTTCTAATGATATCTTTGTTTCACAAGCTGAATTATGTATTGGCGATATAATTACACGCAATGAATATGCTTGGTTTCTTATTAAAGGAATCAATGTTAAAGACCAATTTCACTTCGAATATATTGGGGAAACTCGTCAACCAAAAGATATTATTCACACTTTATCTTTGGAAGGGAAGGTAGTTTTTTGATAGATATTCCTTCCAATATTTTAAACATCATACAAAATATATTCTCATTATTGTTTTTGTCTGTACCATTAGGTTATACAATAAAAAAAATATTTTATAACCATCTATTTAGAAAAAGTAAAATAGAAGGTTTTCATTTAAGCAAAAGATATTTTGATTCAAGCAATGACCCCATAATAGAATTAATTAGAATAAGATCCAATTTTATTAACATAATTGGAGAGACTGTTTATTATTTTAAAAATCAAAATTATGAATTAGATTTGAAATTTTCAAAACAACATTCATCTGTTATTAGCGGCACTTGGAAAAATAAAAATGACCCGCATCATTACGGAGAATTTGCATGGAATTTTAACTATTATTCAAGTGAATCAAGAGGCTATTGGAGTGCAACAAAGAGGGATGGTTTAATTGAATTTGGACGTTGGGAATTAAAAAAAATAGATAAAAATACTGAAGCTATTTTAAATAGTAGGCTTTTTAAAAAAATGATAACCAAAAAAAAATCTTCTTTATATGATAATATTTTGCAAAAGCATGACAAAGAACCTGAAAAACCATTTGGTTTTAATGGTAGAAATTATAATATAATGAAAAATGTCTTCAATCCACAATTTGGTAAAATTGGACGTCCATTAATTATATATCTCTTAGATAAATATGATTTATCTCAATTTAAAAATATCATTGATTGGGGAACTGGGTGTGGTTATTATTGTATAGAAATAGCATTTAAGCAGAAAATGTTAAATATAGAATCTAAGATAATTGCATTAGAATCTGATGAAACTACAATACAGTGTGCAAATGATAATATTATGAAATTTTTAAAGAAGGAAGAAGAAATAAAATTGATATGGGCAAATCGTATATCTAGTAACGCTTTCGATGTAAAATTTGATCTTATTATCGCAAATATGCCATTTAGTAAACCTTGCTATTTAGTTGACTACAGAAGACATCCAATGTATCATTGCTTTTGCTCTCCTCCAGAGTTAATATTAGAAATCTGTTTTGAGATAAAGAATGCATTAAATAATAATGGAATTGCTTTATTATCTTATGCTGATTCTGGAGATAAAGAATTTCTATTTGCTTGCTTAAAAATATTAGATATGAATGTGATAGAATTGTTTAGAGTTGACAAAGAGGATGGAGCTACAGACGATATATTTTATGCTTATGAAATAAAAAATAAATAAATTAAGTAAATAAATACTAACCTGTCAAATTTAATATTTTCATAAAATATCTATATAGAGAATTTTAGCTAAAATAAAAATTAAATTTAATCCTTGATCGATCAATGAATATAAAATAACTATTAGAGAAAGTAAGTATTACTTCGCCTAACAAAAAGTAATTGTTAAACCCTATCCGCCAATCTGTATAAGTTTGTATATCCTTGTATCTATATTCGTGATGTCTCACACAAAAAACTAACAAAGAGACTATAAAAATCTCAAGTTAGAATCTAACCATGGAGATGTTTTTCCTCTAAGAAGAATCATTTTTTTTATGGCAATACAAGAAAGTTCCTAACATACTTTTTCAAGCTTCTCATGGAGGATGACTATGTCCAGAGCCGCCTTAATTCTCATTGCCCGTTTTTATCCTGCTCTGAAACAGCGGGAAGTTCAAGCAGTCTTTCATAAGACATTTTAAACTATTTCTCAAATATTTTCTTAACTTTTCCATCAAGAAGTGTTTTCTTGACAACGTTTTTTTTGTTGGATATAAATAATTGATTAACAGATTGAAATACGAGTAAACTTTCTTCAAAGCCGAAAACGCGTCATCTCCCTCGTGGCGAAAATACTCCACGATTTTTCTGATCACATCGCCGTTCTTCTGTTCCACGAAACAATTGTCGTTGCTGCACCGGGTTCTGCTCTGTGTAAAAATTATTTTACGTTCATCGCGGTATTTCCTAAAATATTGATTAATGAACTCGCTGCCCGAGTCGTTATCAAAGCTCTTGATTGGAACAAGGAATGTCATGTAGATGCCGTCAGCGGTTTCCATAGTCTATATTTTAGGGCTTTATTCTTGATAGCTCTCGCCTCAGTACCGCATAAAGCTACATCTGTGACTGTGAGCGCTCGCTTGTAATGCAAGTTGATTTCACCTTCTTCGTCGTGCGAAAAGATGTCAATTAAGTAGAAACTGGGCTGCCTGTCATCCCATCCTTAAAACCTTCGTATTGGTATCTAGTTTTTAAGTAACGTGCCTTTTTTAGTGGTACTCTTACCCTTCAAGTTGTGTTTTTTTACCAGTAAGAAGCCCTTTGACGGTAGAGCGGATTATAGTTGACAGTTTTTCTTTTATTTCAGGAGTTATACCGAACCTGTGCTTACGGCTTATAATATTTAAAAATGTGCATAACATTGGGACGAGTCTTTCTCCGCAGATGTTCCTGAAGAATTTCCAGAGCTTGATAAACGCTTCAGTTAACTCATTGTCATAATACTTTTTATAAACCCTTTTCCTGCGGTGGTTACCGGTTATTATTACAATGAATATAAAATTATTCAAGGAAATGTTAACTACATAGATATTTTAGAACAATCTCATATAAAAAAAATAAAAAAATCAATATTTTCGTTGGAGTCATTAAATTATATGAATGTTTTAATTTTTTTAATAAAGAATGCCAGAACTTTTTTTCTCAGTAAAGATAAAGATTGGGAAGGAGAGCGTGAATATAGGTATTTAATGTTCTGTAATATAAAAACTAGGAATAATGGTAAGGGTATTAAAAATTTACAAAAGAAGGAAGTATATTTAAAATTAAAAGATTCAATTAAATATATAATTCTTGGAGAAAATGCAAATGAAAATATTAATGAATATAAAAATATATGTTTAAGTAACAATATTCCAATCTATAAAATTAATAAAAATAAAATATCATATAAATTAAAAAAACTTTTATAATAATTTGATACCTCGTTTAATGAACGAAAAAAAATCCGCCACCCTAATCAGACGGTTATAATTTTGTAAAAAATAGGTTTGGATGCGCTATTTGTGAGATTTCATTACACTTAATATTTTTTAAATTTAAAAATATTATTAAATTAAAATGTATATAAGAAAAGGCTAATGTTATTAAAAATTACAATACTATATTTTTATTAATTTGTTGGATATATTGTTTTTGTATATTGTGCAATGTTTCTCCAAATAATAGATGAATATCGGATGTATATTTTTCCAGAATATTAACAGCATTATCCGGGATAATAGACTCAGGTTTTAATAATTCATAAACTTCAATGCCTAAAGCATCAGCAATTTTTACTAATGTAATTGGAGAAGCCCATTTTTTTCCATTTTCTATGTCGCTCAGGAAAGGTATGGATATACTTATTTTTTCTGCAAAATCTGCCTGAGACAGCTTACGATACCCCCTAAATCTCTTGATATTTTGACTCAAAACAGCTCTTAACTCAAATTCTGTCATAAATTATCCTCTTAGATAATTTAGTATGCTATTGGCTTGACAAATTTAGAATAATCATATAAATTAAGTGTATTAGCCAATAGAAAATTAAAAATCTCAATATATTGGCTAAAATCTTCAAAATTGAGAAATAAAAGGAGAGGAAAATGACAAAGAAAAGATTTCTTTTTGGAATGTTAGTTTTGGCGCTGGCATTCGGAATGATGGTTGTTGGATGTGATGATGGTACACCAGAAGATGACTATGAATACGATGACAGACCATTTATACCTGGTTTTGCAGAAATTGACAATCGTTATCCTGTTGTCGGTGAAACTATAACTGCAAGTTATAATGCTGGTTATAGTACTAATCCTAGAGATCCTATTGGAACTCCTTCATGGAGATGGTACAAAACTCAAGAAGATGCATCGTCTTTATTAAGTGTCACAAATAAAACATCTATTGGTTATAGCAATACTTATACCGTTCGTCAAGACGATGTAGGCTATTGGATATGGGCAGAATTAAGTTATAGTGGCAACAGAGGTACAAATGACACCCGAACTTATTCTACTGCAATCGGTATACCTGCAACTGCTAATGTGTCTGTTTCAATGACTGCTGTTTATGCGGCATCTTCTTCATATCAAAATCATCGTGTTACAGTAACTTTAACCTTATCTGACGGTAGATGGAATAACGTTTCTTATAGCACAGCCAGCCAATGGATTACAATGTCTGGTACACCATCTGTTAGTTCATGGTACACTGGATATGCAACTCCTTCAGTTTCTGCAGGTGGACGGGAATTAAGTTTTTCCTATAGGACACAATCGGAAACTACATTATCTATAAGTGGCCTTACAGCAACTTTGAATACCGCTCAACTTAGTACAATGCGTAGCAGTACTAATGTGTATAACACTCTTTCGGCGGGCACTCCTACTACAGTTTCGGTTTCACAATGGACGATTTCTCAATATTGAGAGAATAATGAAATTTTGTGAAAAATGGTCTTTATGGACTATTATAATTTGTTTTAAGGAGAACATAATGAGTAAATCAAGCGGAGGAAAAAGCGGCAGCGGTCGTCCAGCGCCAATACCGCCTAACAATGGACCGAATCCGGCTGGCTGGCCAAACAATAATCCCAATCATCCCGGTAATAAATCGGGTAGCGATAGGAATAACGCTCCTCCAAAAAAATAGCCGGTATTTTTTATTACAATGTATTATTTTAAAATGTAAAAGCAAATTTTTCGGAGCATAATAAATAGTGACTGCCACACCGTCCATTTGGGCGGCTAGGCGGTTACCTACAGTTCTCTCTTATTTTTAAAATCGATCATGAAAGTGATCTTCCATACATTATCAACATTTTACAAGTTATGATCATTCTTCTCAAGCTCTCGTTTAGGTTGACAAAAAATTAATAATATGGTTTACATAAATTATGAGAAGAAAAGATAAAGAAATTATTGATATTAATGAAAAAATAAATATTATTAAAAAATGCAAGGTATGCAGAATAGGTTTATCAGAAAATAATATTCCGTACATTGTTCCGTTAAATTATGGATATAAATATGAAAATAATTTATTAACATTATATTTTCATAGCGCATTAGAAGGTAAAAAATTAGATATAATAAAAAATAATAATAATGCATGTTTTGAAATTGATTGTGATAATAAATTAATAGAGAATGAAAACGCATGTAATTACGGATATGCGTTTAAAAGTATAATAGGATTTGGAAAAATATATATATTGGAAAATACAGATGAAAAAATATTTGGATTAAATATGATAATGAAGCATCAAACAGAAAAGGATATTTCACATAATTTTTCTGAAAATCAAATAAATAATGTATGTATATATAAAATGGTTTTAGATGAATTTACCGGAAAACATAAAGAATTTCCTAAATAATATAGAAAAAACATAAAAATATTAATTTTTCAATTTAGGCGGCGGATGCAGGAACTTTTATTGACACTGCAGTTGCATAAAAGCCGCATTTAAGGTGTATTTTCTTGGATTATTATTAGACTTTTAATCAGTATAAAATATTGAAAAATATTACAAGTCATGTTATAAATACATATAGTATAATTCTGAAAAAACGGAGTATTCAATGAAGGGAATGTTTATAATTACCCTAATTGTATTATATTTACCTGTAAATATCTTTGCTCAGATAGGAGCAAATGAAGAAGCAAAAGGAAAGCTCTTTATTCATGGCGGAGCAGGAACAAACGCCAACCAATGGGATCCGTTTATTGCTCTAGCAGGAGGCGTCGCATCTAAAGAAGCAGGCGCTAAAATTTTAGTAGTTCCTTTTGCTGCTGAACCACCCTATACTCCGCAAGAGAGAGGACCTTATTTTGTAGATTTTCTAAATAAGTGCGGAGCCGTTGCTGATTATGTCGCGTTTACCAGAGAGAATGCCGACTTGCCTGAAAATTTAAGAAAGCTGGACGGAGTAGCAGGAGTTTGGTTTTCAGGCGGAAGCCAGACTCTCTTAAGGAATCATTTGCAAGGCACAGCTTTCTTGGAGCGTATAAAAGAAATTTACCGTAACGGCGGAGTGATAGGCGGAACCAGCGCGGGAGCTTCCGTAATGGGTAAGGTTATGCCTGCCGGCGGCGTTACAGAAGGTTTCGGGTTTATTGATTTTGCTATAATCCATCAGCACTTTTCTGAATTAAAAAGACAGAGCGTACTGCTCGACGCTGTACAAGAGCAGAATATTGCCGGAATAGGTATTGACGAAAAAACCGCAGTTATTTTTAACGCTGTTACTAAAACTTTTGAGGTGGTCGGTGAGGGTACGGTAACAGTATACGAACCTCAATCTGCAGGAATTAGAACGCAAATATTTAGATCGGGGAGCCGTTTTACAATTAATACCGCTTTTACATCAGGCGTAATAAAAACAGGCGGTTACGGTATGGGATTATCGGCTTTTACCGCCGGCAGTACTTCCGTTGCCAGAGGCGAGCTATTTACCGCTTCCTTCAGACTGAGAAATATGGAGCAGAACGCGTTTCCCGGAGGACAGGTTGGCGTAGCGTTAGTAAATAGTAACGGTAATATTGTAGGACAGGTTATGGATGTCAGAACTACGCAAACAAGAAACCCCGGCACACAAACTTCAGTTTTAACAAGAGATTGTTTCGTTCCCGGTTTTACACCTCCCGGACGCTATCAATTAAAAATTGTAATTAGACCCGCAGGCGGCGAATGGAGAATTATCACATTGTCTCATAACAACGCTCCCGCAAGCATTGATTTTACGGTTAGATAATTAAAATATATTTATATAAAACTAAAAGGAGAAAAGATAATGATAATGAAAAGATTTAATTTTAATAGCAGGAGTTTTGCGAAAGCAAAACTCCAAGCTACCAGCTTCTGGCTGGTAGCAGCAATTATCGTAATGGCTTTTACAGTTTGCACAAAAAAAGGCGAAACGCAAGCGTACACGGCAAGCGGAGAAATCGTAACAGCAAGAGAGACACACACGCAAACAGACTTTACAATTTATGGTGTATGGCGTTATGCGGTAACTGCTGATATTTGGACAGGCGTTACAACACCCAGAAGCGGAATAAATCCGATCACTATTTACAATAACGGCATTGTCGCTTCGGGGAACTATGCCTATATTGGAGAACTTCAAAAAGGATCACCCGATGATGAAGGTATCATTAGATTTACATTTAATGCCAGTACTCGTTTGGATTTAACAAGCGGAGTGACACAGAAAATAGAAAGCCTTGCGCCTTATGATTTTGATAAATCTTCTTTTTTGTTTACTTACAATCCCAATACCAGACGGCTTCTTGACATAAACAGCATAGAGGAATTTCCAGAAAATGAATGGGGTAACTATTACGAATGGGTAGGAGAAGCAGGGAATCCCCCAACACAATCCGCTTCACAATCAAATGTGCGGGAACCAGCCGAGTTGACAGGGGAATGGCATTCAAGAACTATTACCGCCAGTTGTCACGGACAGGAGCATTATATCTTTACCGCAGACGGCTATTATAAAAAAGGCGATTTATATTCTAAGCACGACGGCACATGGAGTTTGTTAATAGACGCCAGGGGTAAATATAACTTAACGCTTCAATATAAACAATTCATTGATTTTGAATCCTGCTGAGCCCCGTAGCGAGCAGTGAAGAATAAGGAGTTCTGTATGAAATTAAGATTTTATTATCTTGCATTTATAACAATGTTCTTCTTATTTCTGATTGGCGGCAATCTAAATAACCCTGTTGGGTTGTACGCGCAAGAATCAGGCGACACAGCGGAAGCATCTGAAGCCTCGGGAACCGATTATGTCGAACCGGGAGATGACGAGCTTGCTTCGCTTTTAACCGCACAGCCCAATCCTAGCGCCGTAGTCAAACCGCTGATACAAACAAAATGGGGACAAGGAAGTCCTTATAATGATTTGTTCCCTCATATGCCCAATCACGCTAAAGCCAACAGCAGAAACGGACGGCTTGTAACTGATTGCGGAACTACTACGATAGTGCAAATAATGGCGTATCACAGACATCCTGTCCGCGGAAGCGGACAAAGCACAGTGTTGGGTCCGCATAAAATCACAGTCCCTTCCGTAAATT
>Ga0209755_10003198_pt1 | contig 20890 bp, 20 predicted proteins | sample TergutCo191P1_FD_187301 | JGI IMG/M metagenome (GOLD analysis project Ga0209755, IMG submission 187301) | Cornitermes sp. P1 segment gut microbial communities from Petit-Saut dam, French Guiana - Co191P1 (SPAdes) (version 2) | ecosystem: Host-associated > Arthropoda: Insects > Digestive system...
TCCAGGATGAGCTCGACCTCGCCCTTGGCCATTCCCAGCGCGTCGGCGATTTCGTCGATGCTCCAGCCCTGGTCCTTCAGGCGGAACACGTTGTCGCGGTCCCTGGGCGGGGGCGCGCCCCCTTCGTCCTGTTTGCCGGAGCGCGCCCCGGCGGCGGCGGACTTCAGGATGGTGCGCGTCATCTTGAGCTGGTCCTGGGCGTCCTTGTCCAGGTCGCGCAGCTCGGTGGCAAGGCGGGCCACGCTCTCGCGGGCCCTGTTCATCTCCGCGATGCGCTCCTCCAGCCACTTGAGCGACTCGTCCAGGGTGGAAAGCTTTTCGGCGGCCTCCAGCGTCTTCTCGTTTTCGGCCGAAAGCGTTTCGACCGACTTCCTTATGGTTTCAAGGTCGGACTTCAGCATGACGGATTCGCCGTCCAGCCGGCGGATAAGCTGCTCGCTTTCCTGCAGGGCGGTGAAGTTCCGGCCTATGCTGTCGTTGATCTCCTGGAGGGTCTGGTTTTTCTGTTCCACCCGCTTGAACTTCTCGTCGGACTCCTTGATCACGTCGTCGAGCTGGCGGATTTTGACCTGCACGGTCTGGAGCACGTCGTCCGAGTTGGAGACGTTGGCGAGCTTCTCCTCGACCGACCTGGAGGTGCCTATGAGGCGCTCGAAGTCGTTCTCCATTTTCTCGATGCGGCGTTTTTCCGCCGCGAAGCGGTTCATGCTGGCGTTTATGTCGTCCTCCACGCGCTTCATCTGGGCGACCTGGGTTTCGAGCTTGGAGACGTCGGACTTGAGGCGGGCGAGGCGCTCCGAGCTTTCCGCCAGGGTTTCGTCGTGGACGGCGAGCTCCTTCTTGAACGCGCCGGAGCGCTCGAAGGCCTTGGACATCGACGCGCTTTCCCTGCGGATTTCCTCCATCGCGGTTTTGGCCTCCGCGAGGTTGCGCTCGAGCATTCCGCCCAGGAGCTTTCCGGCCTCGTCGGCCTCGCGCATTTCGCGGGCAGTCCTTTCGGCGAACGCCGCGGAACGGGCCTTCAGGCCCTCGAGGTCGGCCGCGAGCTTTTCGCTGAGGGCGGCGTAGTCTTTTTTCAGGCCGTCGGTGACTTTGTTTTCGGCCTTTTTGCGCCTGGCCTCCGCGTCGGCGGCGATTGCCTCAAGCCGCGCGTCGATGTCGCCCTGCCAGGAGCCGAGCCGCCTGTCGATTTCGGCGTTTCGTTTGGAGATGTTGCCGAGGCACTCGTCTTCGAACGACTTGATGGCCCCGGAGATGTTTTTCGCGGCCGCGCCCTTCATTTCGGCGAGCGTCTTTTCGACCGCCGAAACCTCGCCGCGCAGGGTCTTCACGTCGTCCTTTACCTCGGCGGACGCGCCTTTCCAGGCCTCGCGCATTTCCTTGCCGAAGCGGGCGAAGTCGTCGCCCACGCGCTTTTCGGCTTCCTTCATGGAGCGGCGCAGCTCCTTTTCCAGTTTCGCGCCGTCGTTGTTGACTCCGGTAAGCTGGCCGAGCAGCTCCGCCTGGGCAAGCCGGTAGCTTTCCAGGCGCTTTTCGACGGCGGCGGCGATCTCCAGTCCGGTGTCGCGGTATAGGGCCCGCCATTCCTCCCTGTGCCTCTCAAGCTCGGCGCGAAGCTCGCCGTCCTGCCCCTGCACCGAGGCCCTGGTTTTTTCGGCCCGCTCCTCCATAAGCGACGCGAGGCCGCCTATCAGGCCTTCCCATTCGCCGCGCCTGAGCCCGAGCTCGGCGCGGAGCCCGTCGTCGCATTCCCGGACCGAGGCCCGCGCCTTTTCGGACTGCTCCTCCATGAGCGAGGCCAGCTCGACGGCCCGCCTTTCCCACTCCGCGCGCCGGCCCTCAAGCTCGGCCTTGAGTTCGTCGCCGCGGCCAAGGACCGAGGCCTTGGTTTCCTCCGCCTGTCGATCCACCAGCGACGCGAGCTCGCCGACCCGCGTTTCCCACTCGGCGCTCTGGCGTTCAAGCTCCGCCTTGAGTTCGTCGTCGCGACCAAGGACCGAGGCCTTGGTTTCCTCAGCCTGACGATCCACCAGCGACCTGAGCTCGCCGACCCGGGTTTCCCATTCGGCGTGCCGGCGTTCAAGCTCGGACTTGAGTTCGTCGTCGCGGCCAAGAACCGAGGCCTTGGTTTCCTCCGCCTGACGATCCACCAGTGACGTAATCTCGCCGACCCGCGTTTCCCATTCGGCGTGCCGGCGTTCAAGCTCGGACTTGAGTTCGTCGTCGCGGCCAAGGACCGAGGCCTTGGTTTCCTCCGCCTGTCGATCCACCAGCGACCTAAGCTCGCCGACCCGGGTTTCCCACTCGGCGCTCTGGCGTTCAAGCTCTGCCTTGAGCTCGTCGTCGCGGCCAAGAACGGCGGCCTTGGTTTCCTCCGCCTGCCGCTCCACCAGCGACGTAATCTCGCCGACCCGGGTTTCCCACTCGGCGCGCCGGCGCTCAAGCTCAAGGCTAAGCCCGTCGTCGCGATCCCGCACGGCGGCCTTCGCTTTTTCGGTCTGCTCTTCCATGAGGGAGGACATTTCCTCCACGTGCCTTTCCCATTCGTCGCGCTGCCTGTCGTGCTCCCTGCGAAGCTCCTCGTCCATGCCCTTTACGGAGTCCTTCGCTTTGTCGGCCTGGCGGTCTATGAGGGAGGCGAGCTCCCCGGCGTGCAGGTCCCAGTCGCCGCGCAGCCGCCCAAGCTCGCCGCGCAGCTCTTCGTCCTGTTCGCGAATCGAGGCCCGCGTTTCGTCGGCCCGGCGTTCTATAAGGGAAGAAAGCTCGCCGGCCTGTTTCTCCCATTCGTCCCTGAAGCTCTTTGCGTCCGCGCCGTAGGACAGTTTCCGCTCTTCCATGGCGGCGGTCTCGGCCTGCCATTCCTCCCGGCCGCGGTTCAGCAGCTCCTGCATCTCGTCCCGGTTCGTCTTTACGAAGTCCTGGAGCGTTTTCAGGTTTTCCTCGAAGTTGGTCTTTATGCGGCCGATGCGCTCCTCGGCCTGGGCGCGAAGCTTCGCCAGGGCGGCTTCCTCCACCTTTTCGGCGCGCCCGCCGGCCTTGTCCGCGGCCTCGGCAAGAAGCCTCCCTACCCGCTCCTCTTCGCGGGCAAGCCTGTCCTCGATGTCTTGGATTGACGATCTTGCGTCGGCCACGACGGTTTCAACGGCCTTCTCAAGCGACTCGGCGTTTTCCGTCTCGAAGCGAAGCTCCAGCGTCCCCAGCTTGTGGCTCATCGAGCCCACCTCGGCCTCTGCGGCGGCGGCCTTTTCCGCCAGCTCGTCAATCCTTTTGGCCACGCCCTCCACGAAGGCCGCCTCCTCGCGGATCGTCTTCAGGTTTTCCTGCACCCAGCCGGTCATCCGGATAAGCTCGGTAAGCGAGGCGTCGTAGCCCTGTATGCGGCCGTCGATCTGCTCAAGCGCCTGCACTTTTTGGGTTACGTCTTCCCTCGTGAATTTCTGTATGCGGCGCATCAGCTCGGCGGCGGCTTTCTTTTCCACCTCCAGCGCGAGGCCGTAGTCCTCGATTACGGAGCTTTTGTCCTTGAGATACGCGGATATTTCCTTTTTGCCCTGCTCCACGAGCCGGCGCACCTTGTCCAGCGAGCGGTTGCTCTTGTCCAGAAGGCGGAAAAAGACGATAAGGAGGACGGCGATGCCGAGGGTTACGAGGTGGCCGACTTCAAACATAGCTCAGTTTAGCACAAAATCCCGCAGTTTGCGATAGTCTCGAAAGGTAAAGTCCGCTTTGGGGCTGCCGGAGGCTTTGCCGGAGACCAGCGCGGTCTTCATTCCCGCTCCAAGCGCGCCGGCCACGTCGTAGCGGCGGCTGTTGCCGACGTACAGTATTTCCCCTGGCGGCACGCCAAGCTCCCCCGCCATTACTTCGAACGGCCTGGCGGACGGCTTCAGCGCGCCGGTCTCCTCGGAGCAGAGCACGGAGTCCCAAAGGCCGGAAAGCCCAAGGTTTTCCAGCTTGGCCTTGGGCGGAAAATCGGAAAGCAGCCCAAGCCTGAGCCCGGCGGCCCGAAGCCCGCCAAGGAGCTCCGCCACGTGGGGAAACAGCTTTATCCTCGAAAAAAGCGGCTCCCAGCCCCGGTACATAAGCCTCTCGATTCTGTCTTTCACTTCCTCCGCCGAGGCCCCGCCCAGCAGCTTCGCGGTAAGGGCGGCCTGGTGGTCGTAGAAGTCCGCGCGGACCGTCAGCGGGGACTTCTCCTGCTCCGCGCGTATTGCGTCCCTCGCCTTGCTGAACGCGAGCAGAAGCCGCCAGTTTGCGGCGGCAAACGGCAAAAGCCTTAGGTAAAGGCTGCTGTTGGGGTAAAGGGTGCCGTCAAGGTCGAAGGCGACGGCGCTGAATTTAGGGCTCATAATGGATACATTGTACCCAAACGGCGGGCCGGTGGCAATTAACCGCGGCGAAGGCGAACTTGCTCGTGCGGTCTACGGCGACGAACAGGCGGAGCCTGCCTTCCTCGGTGCGCGCCTCAGTGATGTCGACGTGGAAAAAGCCTATGGGGTATTCCTTGAACTTCTTCCGCGCGCGTATTCCGCCTTCGGCGCCTGGCAGACGGCTGATTCCGTGTCTGTGCAGACAGCGATGCGTCGGGGACCGCGTAAGATGCGGGATCGTCTCCTGCAGGGCGTACAGGCAGTCGTCAAGGGGGGAAGGGTATGTTTGCGGAAGGCGACGATCATTGTCTCTTCCCCGACCGTCAGAACCGTGGACTTCGGGAGCTTGGGTCCCATCGCAAGATCGCCGGCCGTTTCCCGCTTTCTCCACTTGGCCCATAGCTTCTCACGCTCCTTTGCGCTTTCTGTCGCTCCAGTATACCATGGGACTGTACAACTAAGAAAGGTTAGCGGCCATCCTTTTCAACGGGTCAGACTGGTACACCCCACCGCCCCAAAATTTAGGGCGGCGGGGTTCGTTCATCTCAGCTTTGTTCTTGGGCGGATGTCGCCAAAGAACGGAACAGCGGAATGTGTATACGGTTTTTCAAAAACGCGACCGCTTCCGCCAATATCATGCACCCAAGCAGGATCGCCGTGATCCAATAGCCGGGGCCGAGCTCGACATAGACGGCCTCGTTGACGATTGCGTGAATCCTTTCGCCGATCATGTGGACAATATCCGAAAGGCCAAGCAGCGTGGCAACGAAGCCAAGAGCTCCGTCCGAGCCAAGAAATTCTTCCAAGCTGCCAAAAAGTTCTTCTAGTAGGCTGTAACAACTAAACAGTCACACGATCATCGGGTAAAGCCTTTTGAGCCTGATGCGGGCGTCGGCGGTCGTGAATTGCCAGTCAACGCCTTTCTGCGACCGGTTACGCAGAACGTGCCATGCGGCAAGCTCCGAGTTCATCGTTTCCAAATCGGGGATGCGCCTCTGCCCCAGGCACTGCGCGGCCATTGCGGCGAGCTCGACCTCGGCGATGTTCAGCCAGCTGCCGTGTTTGGGCGTGTAATGGATTTCCAGCCGTTGCGCAAGACGGAACGCCTCCTCCGGCGGAAACGCCTCGTAAAGCGACGAGGGCGAATGCGTGTTCAGGTTGTCCATCACAAGCACGATTTTTTCGGCCCCGGGATATTGCCCGTCAAGCAGCCATCGGATGCGGTGCGCCCAGTCGATTTTCGTCCGGCGCGGGAGCGCCTCCGCGTGCCGCCAGCCGGAAAGCGGCTCGGTAAATATAAAGATGCTGCACGTCCCGTTCCGCAGGTATTCGAAATCCTCGCGCGCCGGCTTTCCGCCTTCCGGCGGCAGCGGTTCCAGGGCGTGGCTCAACAGTTGGTACGGTTTCTCGTCCATGCAAATGACGGGCCTGTTTTCGTCGTATGGACGCGCGTAGACGCTCAAAACGTCCTCCATTGCGGCTACGAACGCGCCGTTCTGCTCCGGCGGGATGCACCACTGCGTTTTGAGGTGGGGCTTGAGCTGCGTTTTTTTAAAAGGCGGCTTATGGTCATGTGCGACATGCCGTCGCTGTACCGAAGCTCCACGCATTTCGCCGCCAGGAGGCGCAGCGTCCAGCGTGCGCGGCCCTCCGGGGGCTTGCCGCAGGCCAGCGACACTATCCTGGCTTCCAGTTCCCCGGTTACTTTCGGGGGCACAGGCGGTGTCTCGCGCTGTTTCCTCTGCAGAAACAGCGGCACGCTTTCCAACGCCAGGAATGCGTCCCGCGCCTTGATTACGGTATGACGGCTCACCCCGAGGCGCTTCGCCAGGGCCTCCTGTTTCTCCGGCGTTCTGTCCCCGGACCGGTCTAGGCCGAGAATTATTTTTGCCCGGTTGACCAGCCTGACGCTGCGCACCCCCGCGGAGCAGAACCGTTCCAGTTCCGCCCGCTCCTTTATCGTCAGTTCAATCCGTTTCCTTCTCATGCGGTATCCCCTCCCAGCTTGAATGATACCACATTTGGATTTATTTTGCGTACATTTGGCTGTTACAGTCCACTAGGGGGATTGCCAGAATATCGACCGCTGTTTCCGTTACGGCCAGGATGACGGGGCCGGCTATCGCGAACAGGGCAAAAGCCAAGACCAGCAGAACCCGTTTCGCCAGGGCGAATTTGCCGACGATGGTAAGAACAAGAATCGCCAGCAGCAAAGCCAGAGGCGTAAGGTACAAAACCGCAAACAGCGCCGCCATTCGGATCGCGTCATACATCATGTCAATCATAATGTCGATAAAACTCAGCCCGCCGGTCAGTTCCGCCAAATCATCCCGGTCAATGCCAAGCTCGCCAAGCAGGGCGAAGAAGTCAAAGTCGCCGGCCAGCTCCTCCAGGTCGCCCTGGCTGATGCCAAGCTCGCCAAGTTCGTCCGGCAGGGTCAGTTGGATCGCCGGAGCTTCGGGCCTTTCGAAGATCGTGACAAGGCCGAGGCCGTATGACTGCTCCACGCCCAATTCGCGAACCGAGAGGTGCGCGTTGATCACGGGCTGCGTGTACCCTACCAATGCAACCGCGCACAGAACCGTGAAGCAGAGCCTGCGGTCGAGCTTTGTTTTTGTTAATTTGAGTGCCATCTTTACTCCTCTTTGCGAAGGCCGCCCGGCGCCCGTGTTCAGGCGCCGGGGCAAACCCTATAAAGCGGGGAATATCTGCTCGCCGGCGTTATTCACGATGCGGGCACCGTTGTTGTTTCTCCAGCCCGTGCCCCATCCGCCGCCGGCGTTGGCCTCCGCCATGGTCGCGAAGGGGATTTGTATCGTCTGCGTTTCGGCCCATCCGTAGAACGCGCTCGCGCCGACCGCGGTGACGCTCGGCGGGATCGTCAGGCCGGAAACGCCCGTACATTCGGCGAACGCGAAAGCCCCTATGGAAACAAGGCCGGCGGGAAGCGTCACGCTCCTAAGATTCGCGTTCCCCTCGAACGCCCCGCGGCCGCCCCAATGCGCGGCGACGTTCCAGGTTCCGGGCACCCAAGTCCGCCCGGCGATCGTTTCCAGCGAGCTGCCCGTGGCGAAGGCAACGGTTTGAAGCGCCGGATTGCCGGCGAACAGGTTCGCGCCAATCGCGGCAACGCCGCTGCCGATTGTCACGCTGGTCAAAGGGTTGTTCGCGAACACGTTCGGTCCAAGCTCGGTAACGCCGTTTGGAATGACGACGGCGGTAAGCTGGTTGTTGGCGAAGGCGCTTCCCCCGATTGTTGTGACGGAGCTTGGAATCGTGATCTCGGCGAGCTGGTTGCCGGCAAAGGCGGACGCGCCGATACCGGTAACCCCCTCGGGAATGGCCACGCGGGTCAGCTCGTTGCCGGCGAAGCTTCCCGCCGCTATGCCGGTAAGGTAGGCGGGAAAGCTTACGCTGTTCAGAAGATTGTTGGCGAATGCGTTGTTCCCAATCTCGACAACGCTGTTGGGAATTGCCACGCTCGTCAGCATGTTGTCCGCGAAGGCGTGGCTTCCAATCCATTCAACGCTGCTGCCTATGCTTAGCCTGTCGATTCGGTTGTGGGCGAACGCGCCCTCCCCGATGGCGGTGACGCGGTTGGGGATGCTGACCCTGCCGATTTGGTTGTACGCGAATGCATGGTCTTCGATCCATTCGACGCGGCTGCCGATGCTGACCCTGCTTATTCGGTTGTACGCGAATGCGCCATATCCGATTGAGGCAACGCGGCCGGGGATGCTTACCCTGTCCAGCAGGTTGTACGCGAACGCGCCGCCCCCAATGACGGCAACGTTCCGCGGTATGCCGACGCGGGTGATCTGGTTGCCTGCGAACGCTTCGTCCTCGATGACGGTAACCCCGCGCGGAATCCTGACGCTCACCAGGTTTCTTTCGCTGAACGCCCCCTCGCCGATTTCGGTAACGGGCATGCCGCGAATACGGGAGGGAATCCTTACCGCCCAGACCGATCCGGAGTGCCTGGTGATTCGCACCGAAACGCCTTCCACCGGCTCCGCCCTAAAATGCCTTTCCGGATCGCCGCCGGCGCATGACGCAAACGCAAAACCCAGAACCGCCACCAGAAAAAATCCAACTTTCTTCATTTCAAAACCTCTCTCACTTTTTGCTTCACCAAGGCATACGCCCCGTGTCGATACGATATTGCTTGTCACGCTCGCACGAACATCAACATATTCAAACTTCCAAAAGGACATTTACAAAATCAAACCCGCCGCAAGACAACGACTATCGCTTCGCACCCGCGCCTTCTGGACAAGCCCCGTCATTTGTCGTAAAGTGCGAAACGTGAAAGAAAACCACAACAACGGCGACGACGTACTGTCGCGCACTGCTTGGCATCCGGCCTTTGTCGAGGCCATTAAAGAGGAGCTTGAGGAGTACTGGGACATACTGGAGTTCCACGACGAGTACCAGCTTACCTCCGAGCCCCTCCGTATCGACTGCATTATAATCAAAAAGGCGAAGGGCGCGGTCGTAAGGAAAAACATCGCCGCCATCTTTCGGGAAGTGAACCTTCTGGAGTACAAGAGCCCCGGCGAAAGCCTGTCGGTGAACGATTTCTACAAGGTCCACAGCTATGCCACGCTGTACGCGGCCCTCAACGACACCCCCGTGGCCGAGATAACCGTGTCGTTCGTCGGAAGCCGTTACCCTAGGGAGGTAATCAGGCATCTTGAAGGCGAACGCGGATACACGGTTGAAAAAACCCATCCCGGGATTTATACTGTAGCAGGGGCCGTTTTCCCCGTGCAGCTCATCGACAGCCGGAAGCTGTCGGCCAGGGAAAGCCTGTGGCTCAGGAATCTGCGCGCGCTCGGCACCAAAGAGGGCGTAAGCGTCATCAGAAAGATGGCCTCGCAGAAGCACAAGGTTGGCAAAAGACTGAGGGCGTACCTGGCCGTAATAGCCCGGCACAACGCGCTCGCGGTACAGGAGGTAATAGACATGGGTGGCACAGTGGCAGTGGATCTTGAAACCGTTCTCGAAAATACCGGCCTTATCGCCAAATGGGAGGCCCAGGGCGAGGCCAAAGGGAAAGCCGAACAGACGATTGAGATTGCACGGAACTGTATTGAACATGGCTTTCCCATTGATGCCGTCGTTTCGGTTACCGGGCTCGATCCCGAACGGGTGCGGGAGCTGGCCGGCGGAATTTACCAATAGACCAGCGATAGGGGGATGCCGGCGGTTTGCGCTCGCCCCCCGTTTTTTGGTTATCGGTTTAAGATTGCCCATCGCCTTTTCCACACCTGCATCCTAATGCTGGAAATAAGCCCGATGCCGTTTTTCTCATTTTCCTCAACCTCCACACCATCTTCCCCATTTCTGCACCCGATGCCATAAATAAGCTTACAGGTAGCGTAGGCGGGCAATCATGTACACTGGAACGTTTTCGTGCTTGGCACCATCGCGCCTCCTGTGTCGATACGATATTACTTGCCACAGTTGCGCTTCCCACGGATGATCCAAGCCCCAAAGATACCGTTTAGAAATTCACCGCCAAAGAAAATTCCTCCAGTACGGCATCCGCCAAAGCTTGGTACGCCCGGCGCTTTGCCACGTCTGGCGTTACTGCGGCCTGTTGCCCGCCTTCCGCGCTGAACGTGAACAGCGTGCCGGCAGGGCTGGAAATTACGGCGCGTACCTGGGGGAAATAGAAAATGCCGAGTTCCCTTTCCTGTCTGCCTTCTTCCACCGTTACGTGGCATACGGCTGCGGCCGAGTTTCTGTCATTGGTTACTGGAAAGCCAAGCGCGGCGAACCTTCGGGAAAAGGCCCCCTGCACCAGCGATTCAAAGTCCAGCGGTATGTCGATGAACACCGGGGCGTTCATGCGGGCATTGCCAGCCCTCTGCGGAAGAACCGCCAGCATTTCGCGCGCTTCGGCAAACTCGGCATCCATCGCGGTTGGGTGCAGAAGCTGCCCCATGCTCTGCGCGGCCTGAAACTCCTGAGAGCGGGCGAAGTCCTGGGCGGCGGTGTAGCGAAGGGCACGGCGGAACGGGTCGGTTTCGGCTTCGGCGGCCTCGAACAGGGTAGTAAAGGTTTGCGCCTGTTGCCGAAAGCGGGGGCCGTAGATCTGCCAAGCTTCGGCGCGGTTGATGTAGGCGACGGTGTTCCATTCGCGGTGGATTCTGTCGAACCAGGCATCGGGAACGTGACGAACCCCGAAAAGTTGCATTTCCGCCTGCACAAATATTTCCGCTTCTATTTCGGTTCTTGTCCCAGCTTCCCCGTTCTGCTCCCAGCCCTGTTCCAGTACGGCAATGCGGGAGACGACCTCGCTGTTAAGGAAGCGGACGATGGCTGCGGTTGCGTCGGCCTCGGCGGCGGCCCTTGTCGCGCCCCTGCCGCGTTGAGCGATGAATTCGCCATCGGGGAATGCTTGTTGCATTGCGCCGGAGGAAGCATCCCAGGGGGGAGGTACGGCGGCACAGGCGGTTAGGGTGAGTGTGGCTAGGATTGGCAAACAAAACCTTGAAAATGCGTTCATCGTGTTTTACTCCTGTCTTGGCAATGGGTCATAGAAAGTGGCCCTCATATATGAAGGCCACAATAATAACTACTGCGCTAACCAAAATTTCCCTTGCCAGACCTCCCCAGACAACCCCTTCGGGCCATTTTTATGTGTTGCAACTTCACCAACCTTAAATTGCCTTGTGCAGACTAGCAAGTCTTCTGGTTGGCAATTTTTTAGGGGGCCTGAATTGGGCCAATGGGATTGCTAAAAATGGTATCCCCACCCTGAGTACGGCGAGATACTCTTATGTACCTACCCACGGCACCAGTTCTTAGCTCAAGGTTTTGTCTGTTAGACCCAGAAACATCTCCAGAGATACCCAATGTCCCCCAATTGAATGCACCATCACGCGAAGAGATTTGCCAGCTAAAATTGCCTTGAAAGGTGCCTTCCGATGTTGCGGTGATGGTATGCCCCACTATGGGGGTACCGCCGACAAAAACATTATGCCCTTGCTCTGCACCACACGCGACAAATGTAAGCCCGATTATCGTGGCAAATGCGATAATCCCGAAAATCTTGATTGTGTTTTTCATATAGAAAACACTCCTTGTTGTGATACCTCACAAATTCAGCTTGGTAATCACGAAATATTACCCGTCCACAAGAACAGGGATTCCCCTGAGGGGGGAATAAACTTATTTGAGATTATGGCCCCAGTTTGAGGGCTACAATCCAGACTTGATGCATTATCATAGCAATGCCTTCTGCTGATGTTAGAACCGGTACCAATAATCACCCCTGACTAGGACGAAAGTTATAAACCCTGCTATCGCCAGTGTCATCCCACCCACAATCAGCGTTGTGTTCCTATTAGATCGTTGCCGTATTTCAGCCAAGTCTGCCCCTGCGCCACCTATCCATCTGGATCCTGCTTGTAGTCCATGTACATATGTGAAGCTATAAATGCCCGCCTGCCTACCGTTTTCGGTATAATTGGCAGCAAACTCATCGAAGCCTCTGAACCCTTGCCGCCACTCGGTTCTTCGCCGCCCATCCTGATTCCAAGTAACCTGCCAGCGTTCGTTTCCACCAAACCTGAAAGGGTTTCCATCCAAGGCAACATTTGCCCCGATTGTTATGTGAATCTCACGCTCAACTGGCGGCAAAGTATTATCTCCTCGCCGGATAGCTGCAAACCTTCTTTCGTCCCAAAACGCTTGAGCACCAATACTTATGACACTATCGGGGATGGTTATATTCGTCAGATGGTTGCCCCTAAAGGCCTCCGCCTCGATTCTCGTAACACTGTTGGGAATGGATACGTTGACCAATCTGGTGTCCCCCCACCGTCGCCCGTCAAAGGCTCCTTGACCGATGGCAATAACAGGATCGCCCCAGATGTTATTGGGAATAACCAATCTGGGGGTGTTCGCTCTCCTGGCGTCGGCGTTTGAGAAGCCCTGTATTGTGCCTCTGGCAAAATTGAAATGGTCATTCCTGTTAACTTCGCTCTGTGTGATTGTCCGAATCTGCAAGCCGCCATCCCTAGCTGCGGTTTCCGCATCCACGCCGTTCACACTTACCACCCTTACAGTCATGCCGTGGTCGGTTATGGCACGGGCATTCACATTCTGGAATGTAAGTGTCCTTCTGTCGCTTGCGTTGACGCGGATTCCCTGCTGTGTCAGTTGCCAGTTACCCGAGGTCTGTAGGGTTTGCCTCCCGATTACATCACCACGGGCATTTACCAATTCAAAGACAACGGTGAAATTGCTGGTTCGCCTTGCTCCCACGTTTATGCCTGTTACGGTTCCCCGAAAGGGCCAGTTACCAAGACCCCAAGCCTGTGCCCTTCCAGTGGCCCTGAGTCCCTCCTGCACCGTGTTGAGTACTTCCTCCATCGCACCTGCCCAGATATCGCTACCATGCAAATGTGTCGTTATGCTTAGACTTACGGTCTCGTTCGCCCAGTTGATTGCTCCTTGCTGAATCTCTGTGGTATAGAACAGGGTGTAGGGCATTGGCTGTTCCCTGCGGACATCATCGAAAAATCTTTCGGCTTCCCTTAAGCGTTCAACCCAAGCCGCACGCCACGCTATTTCCTGTACGACGCCGGCACCGATATTCCCAGTTTGTATATTGGCCGCCAGAATACTATACCGATTGGCGGCCTCGGTCAGTTGCGGGTTAAAGATCTTTGCTTGAGCTACAAGAAGCATCGCCTCGATCTCGTTCCCGCGATCCTGGGCAACTATACTCCTGGCAAGATAGGCCTCCGCGCGTATTTGGTTTTCCGTAGGTGCGCGCGTTAACTCCTGCATCGCGATGGTTGTAAGCGTTACGTCCATCTGTCTAAGCAGATCAGCCGAAGCCCTGCGTATGCTGGTAAGGTTATCCAGTTCCATACGACTGGTTGTGTCGGAAAAAGAAGCCCGGGTAAGTCCCACTGTGTCCCTTCCTGCTCCAGTCACCTGTAGTTGCAGTACGTACCCGGTTGCGGTAGCGGTAATATTCCCCATAAGGAAGTAGTCCACGCCCGCGATTTCCCCCAATCTGCCGAAATCCGCATTCGGGCTATATATGCCACTTTCTATTTCCATGAGAATGGCGGGCAGACCAGCACGATCCAGTATATCCATGCCCGAATTCTGCCGAAAATTATTAAGCAGTTCGCCCTGCACAAAAGAAGGTAAATGTTCCTGTCCTTCCAGCAGCCCGCGTGGCTCTAATGGCATTATGGCGATGCGTGTTCTGGTACCACCATCGCCAGTAAAACGCGCCGGTTGCGGGGGAGCGGCAACGAACCCTCCTTGGCCTCCCCGCTGTCCTGCAGGTGCACTGGCACAGCCAACCAGCGGAAGTGTCCCCACCAAAACCGCAATACATGTAATCGCTGCGACATTGGCCGACAGTATTTCTTTGATTTTCATACCGCTATCCTTAACAGACAATTTTGGTGTTGATACCCGAATTGGAAGATAGGCCACGGTGATTCAAGTTTCGCCAAATATCAACGTATAACCCATATTATACATCATTTCATTGATTGTCAAGCACGATTTGAAACTTTTATGATGCCTCAGGCTACAGAATGGTAAAATGACAAATATACGGGACGTTTTGGCAGGTAATCTGAGGGAAAACCGCCGGAAATGTGGTCTTTCCCAATCAAAACTAGCGGAAAGAGCGGGAATTTCAACCCAATACATTGCCATGATCGAGCTTACCAAACAGTTCCCAACGCCCGAGGTGCTTCAGCGGATAGCTACTGCTCTTGGAGTTGAGGCTCATGAATTGTTTGCCGTACCACCTTCACCTGAAAGTTCTATGGAGCGTCTTCACAAGGACATAATTCGCGAAGTAAGGGAAGTAATTGTCGAGGTGTTGGAAAAAGCCCTTGAGGATAAGCACAAAGAATTATGATGAAATCAGGGCCGATGTTCGCCCTGATGAACGGTGCCAGCAGTTTCCCGCACTGTCGGTTGAGCGCATCAGGTTTTGATCTTATTTATTGAAGCAATGCGATGCGTTGACTTCCGGGGCTTTTTGCCCTATACTGTGGACATGAAGGCCGTTAGCGCCTCAGGAGGCAGCTATGCATGACGAATCCCCAAGGGCTGTCCCTGTGGACGGCAAAAATTTTATTGGCGTGGGAAAAATAGTTTTTGGATCAAACGCCGAATGGAATATCCCGCATCTGCATTTTATGGTGGACAAAACCGCGTCTGGGAACTACGAGGCCACCCTTCTTGAATTCGGCTTGGTATCATGGGCGGAAACACAGGAGAATTCCATCACCGGACTGGTGAAGCAAACCCATTCCCATATCCTTTCGGTTATGGAAAAGGCGGGGTTTGACCAGTTCATTGAGGATGTTGACAATTGTGTGATGGAAGAATATTGGCGGCAATACCGGAAGATAGAATTTTCGCTTGCCCGCATCGGCAAAAACCTAAGCCATGAGATGGACGGTCAATTGGTAAGGGCGATCAAGAGCATGATTTCAGAGGAAACGAAGAAGTTTATCATGGATATAGCCAGAGACAACGCCGAAAGGATCGCAGCGGAGGCGGGCAGACGGTTTTCCCTTACTCCGTCCACCCTTAACTACACGGAAGTCGAGGCCGCCGCTTGAGCACGGATTTGCTCGATGCCGACTGTGTCATAACCCAGCTTTGTAAGCAAAACGTCATTTCCATGGCCGCATGGAGGAACACCAATCCCAGCGATAATGAGTTTCTGGCTTATTTTGATCGTCCTGCCTCCAATGGGCGTATAGGTTTATGGATTATAAAACGTTCCGGGCGTTTCTTCGTTTCGCGTTCCGGTGTCACCATTCTGTCGAACCGATATCGGTTTGATCCATCCGGCATATTTACGATGTGTGCCGTAAACTGACTAACAACCTCGTGTTAAGTTTGATTCCCTAACCTGCGGAGCTGGTTATAGTGTTACCGGCTCGTCTCCGTCAGAATACTTCCATAGTTTTATTCAATTATGGTACAATCGTGGTCAGGGTATGCGTTGATGAACGTTTTCATTTCCATTACGCGAAAACTGAAGTGGCTGGCACTTCTGGGCCTGTTGCGGTTTGTTTTCGACGTCCCTAATCTGCATCTGTTTACCCTGTTTTGGTGGTTGATTTTGTTTGACCCTTTGTTTTGGCAGTCAATCTGGCAAGTTGGCGGAATCCTTTATGCGAATATCGTTCGCCTTGGCAAACTTCCTTCCAAAGACAGCTACATCTGCGAATGCGATTATACCCTGCCTTTTGCCGAAAAGTGGGTCGCGGTAAACGGCGGCGTTGATAAAAAGTTTTCACATTCATGGAACCTTCCCTCGCAGCGATACGCATACGATTTTTTCATTATGGACGACGAAGGGGGCACTTCCGCTGGCGATAAAACGCAGGTTAAAAACTATTTCTGCTATGGAAAAGACGTAATCGCGCCGGCCGATGGCGAAGTGGAAGAAGTCAAAAACCATTACGCCGAAAGCAAAACAAACGGCGAAAAAGCCTATTGCGGCGCAAACGACATAAGGGGCAATTTTATCGTTATCAAACATGCGGAAAACGAATACAGCTTAATCGCTCATCTCATGCCTGGAAGCATTACGGTCAAGGCAGGAGACGGCGTAAAGCAAGGCGAGGTTATCGCAAAATGCGGCAATTCCGGAAACACCAGCGAGCCGCATATTCATTTTCAGTTGCAGTCTGGCAAGAACTTTTTCACGTCCGTCGGGCTGCCCGTTGCGTTCCGGAATATAAACGCACAGCCAAAAACAAATTATGAAAAGCGCGACAAACGGCCCCGCCCAGATCGCTTGCAAACGATTGACAACAAAACCTATATCAACCGAGGATTCGAAGTATGGACATAGTTCTTGTTATAGTGGCTTTCCTGTTTTTGCTGGCGGGGCTTTTAGGCTCGGTCGTTCCGGCATTGCCCGGCCCTCCCTTAAGCTACGCCGGCTTGCTGCTGTTGCAATGGAGCGGGCACGGAGGTTTCAGCCCCGCTTTCCTGTGGGTTTGGGCTGGAATAGCGATAGCGGTAACCGTAATGGACAACCTTCTTCCGGCTTGGATGACAAAACGGTTTGGCGGATCGCGCATGGCCGTGGTTGGTTCGGTTTTGGGAATTGTCATCGGCATGGTTTTCTTTGCGCCGATAGGACTTTTAATAGGCCCGTTTCTGGGGGCACTGGCGGGAGAGCTTGTCAACAACAAGCTTCAAGCTGAACGCGGCAAAGCCAATGGCGGCGAGCTTAATGCCGGCAATGCCAACGTCAAAGCTTTAAAGGTGGCGCTTGGCGCGTTCCTGGCTTTCATAGTAGGAACGGGTGCCAAATTAATTGTAGGTTCGTTGATGATATTTTATGCCGTTAGGGCGGTATTTTTTTAGCAAAGCTTGGTTTAGAGCTGAGGGTATCCGAATCGGAGGGAACCCCAAGTGTTTCGGCAATCGTATCTATGATTTTCATCATCTCCTCGTCGAGAAGCGTAAATCCAAGGCCGTCAAGGATTTGTTTTATGAACACGGCTTTATCAATAAATTCCGCCTTGTTGCTGACAAAGACGGGGGAGACAAGCCAAAAGTTGAGGAGCAACATGCCAAGCTCCGCTAGGAACTTTGCGTTGCCGGGGCGGATGGAACCGTCGGCCATCCCTTCTTCGATTAGCGTTTCGAACAGCTTGGCCGTGTCATGGGTGTCCGCCAGATGTTTCGCCAAGAACCGGGGCTGGCGCAGCAATGACATTGCCGCCCGCGTCAGTCCCGGATATCTGGCACTGGCGCCGGAAGAAAAGACTATTTTTATTTTTTCCAAACCGTTGGCCCCTTGTACTTCTTTTATGGACTTGAAGGGGTCCTCATCGTCGTAGACCCTTTCCATAACGGTGCGCAGCACGTCTTCCTTGGATTTGAAATGGTGATAAAAAGCTCCGCGGGTAAGCCCGCCAAGATTGTCCACGATGTCCAAAACGGTGGTCTGCTCATAGCCCTTTTCCAGAAACAGCTTTAACGAAACGTCCAATATTTTTTTGGCAGTCTCTTCCGGATATTTGTTTCTGGGCATACGCGCTCGCCTCGCTTCCGTAGTATAATGCATGATAACGGAAGACGTATCGAACGTCAATAGTTTTCCGCATCTATTGCGAAGCTCAGAAAAAAAGCGCATACTGCATGTGCGCACAAAAAAGGAGGCAGCATGGATTTGACGTTTCGCCACATGAACCCCGATGAAGCGACGGAGCTCAGAAAGCTTGGGCGAAAATCCTTTGGGCCGCTCGAAGCGCTGTTCATCACAAAGCCCAAAACGGCGATTGTTGCCGTTCTGGACGAAAAAATAGTTGGCGGGTTTGTATTTGAATGCGAAACGGTCGGCGACAAAAAGGTCGGCATTGCAAGCTTTCTCTTTACCGATCCCGCCTTTCAAGGGCGGGGAATCGGAAAGCGCTTATGCGAGGAAGGGGTTCGGCATCTGTGGGAAGAAAGTTGCGACGCTCTTGTAACGTTTGTCAGAGACGACAACGCAGCTTCCTGGGGGCTGTTCGAGAAAAACGGGTTTGTACTTGCGGGCTTGCCAAAGCTGGTAAAACTTTTTGGGTTGCCGGGAGTGGCAAAGCTGTTTGTCAACACTACATACGGGCTGTTTGCCATAGGCCATGATTTCTACGCAGCTTTGCGGGATGAAGCCTCCATACAGCTTTACAAAAAAGATGGAGGCCCTGGACAGGTTATCGCTTATGTTGTTGTCAACATATTGTTTCTGCTTTTGATTTCCTTCATGTCGGGCCAAAATCTGCTTTACGCAACGGCGGCCGGCGCGTTTGTATTTTTGGGCATCGTTTTGGCGGGATACATCGGAACGCTGTTTTCGAAACGGAAGTGGAGCTTTCGCTTTACCGGCGGCGGCGGGCTTGTCTATTTGATTATCAATATTGCAACCAGAAGGCTCTTTCCCCTTATAGGAAACTGGTACCCATTGCGTTACGAAAACACGCCAAGGTTCAGGCGGGACATGGCGGTCAGCTCCATCGCCGTTTGGGTGTTTCTTCTTGGCTTGGCGGCGGCCGGGGTGGTTGCAGACGGCTCTTCAAGGTTTTTGACGCTCACCTCGGTTATTGCGTCGGCCCTTTTGGTTTACAGGTGTTTGCCGGTAGCCGTTTTTGAGTCTTCCGGTTTCTGGCGCGTGTTTAAGTGGAACAAGGTTGTGCTGGGGTTATTGGTGGCAGCTTCAATCGTTTTTGTTTTTGTGCTGTAGTTTAAGCTTCGGTGTCACGCCACGGCTTTATCGCGTACAATCGTCAATCCAGTTAAGATATTCCGGCAAGCCGCCTGTAATTGGTATTTGTATTATTTCAGGCACTTCGTATGAGTGGGCTTCCACGATTGCGGCTTTCACTTCGTCAAACAAGCCGGTTCTGGATTTTACGAACAGCGTCGTCTCGTTGCTTTCGCAAACTTTGCCCTGCCAGGAATATACGCTTTCTATCGGGAAAATTTGCACACAAGCCGCCAATCGTTTTTCGACAAGAAGCTTGGCGATTCCTTTTGCCGTATCCTTGTCGGCGGTGGTTGTGATTATTATCGAATGGCCGCTCTCCTTGCAGGATTTTTCGCCCATAGCAACCTCCATTGCCGTTTTAGCATAATCGTTCTATAATCGTAGCATGACGGGCGAAAAAAACCAAGGGCAAAACGGCATGGCATCGAATAACATCAAACTAATCGTAACAGACCTCGACGACACGCTTTTGCGGCGGGACAAAAGCATATCGGAATACACGAAATCCGTGTTTGGGCTTTGCAGGAAAAAAGGTGTTCTCATCGCGTTTGCGACGGCACGTATGGAAAAAGCGGCGGAAAGGTTCAGCCGACAAATAACGCCAGATATTTTTATTTCAAACATGGGAGCGTTGGCACGGCAAGGTTCCAAGGTGTTATACAAAGCTGCAATACCGCCCGATGTGGTTTCCGCGCTGATTAAAGAGTGTCTGAGCGATCCGCGATTTTTGCAAATAACGCTTCAAGCCGATAAAGGATATTTCAATTCCGAACCCATCATCGCAATGCCTGGCTGGGAAGACTATTCACATTCCATAACGACCGATTTTTCCCAGCCGATTGACTACGGCGACGTTTACAAAATCACTGTTCGTACGGACGGGAGCCAAGCCGTCAAAACCATTTCCGAAAACTTCCCGACGATTGACGCAACCGGTTACAGACACGAAAGCTGGAGCGCGTTCCATGCACGCGATGCCTCCAAGGAGAAGGCGCTTGCGGCAGTTGCCGTTGCGTTGAATATCCCTCTCAAAAACATTGCCGTGTTTGGCGACGACACAAGCGACATCGGCATACTGCGCAGCGCGAGAATTGGCGTAGCTGTGCAAAACGCAATCCCCGAAGTAAAAGCCGCAGCCGATTATGTCTGTGGAGACTGCGACGAAGACGGCGTGGCACGGTGGATCGAGGGGAATGTACTGTAACAAAGGTTTTATGACGGTTTGGCTGCCTTGATGCTGTAGGCCGATAATCACAAGCCCTACCGCCATCCCAGTAACAACGTTACGTAAAATGGAACATGTTACGTTTTTGTGACTTTTTACACATAATGGGATTATTTTATTGACTCGCCCCCGGGCGCTCGGTATATTTTAGCTATACCGTGTATACGGGGGGAGTTTTTTATGCAAGCGAAGAAATTTAAGCTGGTTGACGCAGTGCTGGCGGCGGTGTGCGTTATCCTGGTAGTCGAATCCGCCGCGCCGACCGCCGCGATTGGCAACAGCCAATACTTCTGGTGGCTTTTCCTGCTCATAGCTTTCTTTGTGCCTTATGGACTCGTATCGGCGGAGCTTGGCACGGCCTATGCCGGACAGGGCGGGCTTTTCGATTGGGTAAGGCGCGCCTACGGGCGTAGCTGGGGAAGCCGGGTGGCTTGGTATTACTGGATTCAGTTTGTCTTCTGGTTTGCTTCTTTGGCAATATTGTTCACGGAAGTTATCGAGCAGGCTTTTGGCACGACGATTCCCACTTGGGGGGCCGTGGCGATTCAGTTGGTTTTTATCTGGATTATGTGTTTTGCCAGCCTGTTTCCGATTTCAAAGAACAAGCTGCTGATCAACCTTGGTACCTACGCAAAAGTTATTCTCATGCTCGCGCTTGGTATCTTTGGCCTGTATCTGGGTATTGTCAATGGTTTTGCCAATCCGCTGGCCTCGCCAAGGGATTTGCTGCCTGGCGTTGCCGGCGTGTCGTTTATCGCTGTTATCATTTTCAACTTCAAAGGGTTTGAGGTGGTAACAACGTTTACCGGAGCGATGGAAAACCCCAAAAAGCAGATTCCGCAGGCGTTGCTGTTGGGCGGCATACTGATTTCGTTTTTCTATATCTTTGCGTCGTTTGGGATTGGCGCGGCCATTCCAATGGCGGAGCTTACCACCTATGGCGGGTTCCTGGAAAGCTTTAACTCGTTCTTTGCAACCCTTGGCTTGCCCGGACAGATACTGATTCCGATAGTCGGCATCCTG
>Ga0209755_10003200_pt1 | contig 20861 bp, 15 predicted proteins | sample TergutCo191P1_FD_187301 | JGI IMG/M metagenome (GOLD analysis project Ga0209755, IMG submission 187301) | Cornitermes sp. P1 segment gut microbial communities from Petit-Saut dam, French Guiana - Co191P1 (SPAdes) (version 2) | ecosystem: Host-associated > Arthropoda: Insects > Digestive system...
TTGATTCAAATGGTCGTTCAGAAACGGCGAATCCTCTTGTTCCAAGTATTGAATTAATTGCAACAGAATAAAGCTCTGGATAATTACCATGATATTGCTTATACGTATTACCAAAAACTATACGCTCCAGTGTGTTACAACCGAAAAATACAAACAAGACAGATACAGCCGCAATGACCTTTTTTTTGTTAATCATAATAATACCTATTTCCTTAATGAGGGAAAAGACTACTCCCACTGAAAACAGTATTTTAAAATAAAATCGTAATGTTTCCATATTTCATCTATTTTTTTTAAAAGTTCGACCTAACGGTATTTGTACGCGAGCAGCATCAATTATTTCTTGGAAAAGGTGCCTTACCGCTTTACCCAGTTCTGCAGGGGTACAATCTGAAGATAAAACTTGGATGTTCTTCGGTCTGTGTGAAAAACTCTTTCCATTGTTAACGGTTGGTAGAAGTTCGATCATTCCATCAACATCTTGTTCAATGTTTATTAATTGTGAACCATCCATAAAGGCTTTCCACGACCTGACTTTAGCCGCTTTTAAGAGCGGTTTCCCATATTGTGTCCACTCTGCGGAACTCTCCGGCTTTGGTACTTTTGGCACCGGTAAAGCAACTGTATCTAATATGTTTTGACCTAATGTTTCGTCTGATACAGTATCGGCAATCACAACAACAGGTTCTACGCCAACGTATACGCCAACAATAATTGAAGCCAGCGGAACTATATAGAAATGGCTATTTCGCACATATATTGATGCAGCTTTCATTCTATTATCTTTAACCTCATGATTATATCCTTATCAAATCTCATATCTTATGGACTCCTGTTTTCGCTCCCCCCTGCTACCCGTTGTACACTCTCCACGTGCTCTCTATCAGCGTTTTGACATCGCTGCACTTTGCCTTCCACCCGAGGAGCTCGTGTGCCCTGGCTGAGGACGCTATTACGCGGGCGGGGTCGCCGGGCCTTCTGGGGGCTATTGCGCTTGGGATCGGGCGGCCTGTTACTTCCCGCGCGGTTTCGATCATCGACTTCACGCTGATGCCGTTTTCGCTGCCGAGGTTTACCGTGAAGCTGGTTTCTGTTTTGAGCAGGTGCTCCATCGCCAGCACGTGGGCGTCGGCAAGGTCGCTTACGTGTATGTAGTCGCGGATGCAGGTGCCGTCGGGGGTGTCCCAGTCGTCGCCGAAGATTTCTACCTGTTCTCTGGTTCCTTTGGCCGTTTCCATTATTATCGGGAGCAGGTTGGCGGGATTTTTTTCCAAGCCGCGCACCCTGCCGGCGGCGTCGTAGCCCGCGGCGTTGAAGTAGCGCAGGGCGGCGCAGCGTATGCCGTTTAGCCTGTCGTACCAGCCGAGGATGCGCTCCATCTCTACCTTTGTGAAGCCGTAGTAATTTTCCGGGTTGAGCGGGTGGTTCTCGTCGAGCGGCAGGTACTGCGGGTCTCCGTAGACCGCGGCGGATGATGAGAAGACCATAGCGCGCAGCCCGGTCGCGGAGGCGCAGTTTAGGATGTTTATCGTGCCGCTTATGTTGTTGACGGAGTATTTTTCGGGGTAGGTCATGGACTCGCCGGCGGCCTTGAACGCTGCGAGGTGGACCATCGCGTCGAAGCCGCGCGACATGGTGTCGGAGAGGGCTACGACGTCCATGATGTCGCCCTTTATGAAGTAGGCGTCGTCGAACAGATTTTCCCTGCGGCCGCTTGAGAGGTTATCGAAGACCGTGACGGTGTGCCCTCTGTCCATGAGGGCGCGCGTCACGTGGCTTCCGATGTACCCGGCGCCGCCGATTACTAATACTTTCATCGTGCGGTTCCTGTCTGTTTGTCAGTCTTCTTCTGCCGGCGGCTTTGCCGCAGGCGCGTGTTTCGCAGACGGCGCTGCCTTTGCCGGCGCCGTTTTCTCCTGCGGCGCAGGCGCTGCTGCCGGGGCAGCCTTTTCGGCGTGGGCCGCGGGTTTTGCGGATGCCTTGGCCGGGGCCGCCGGGTTCGCGCCCGGTTTTGACTTCAGCGCGGCCATGAGCGCGGCGCCGAGCACGGTGTCGGACGGGCCGTTGCCGGCCTTCTTCTCCGGCCTCGCGTCTTGCTTTTTCAGGTACTGCTTAGTGTCTTCCGTCTCCTTGCCGGGGTCGGACACGCCCATAGACAGGGCCACGCGGCGGCTGTCGGTGTCTATAGATTCGACCTGAACGGTTACCGAGTCGCCCGGCCTGAGCGAGTCTTTCTTGTCGGCGGTCATACGCGAGAAGACGAGCAGGCCCGTTACGCCCTCGAACAGGTCTATGAAATACCCGAACTTCGCCTTGCGCGCGACCGTTCCGGCTACATCCGCCCCAACGGCCAGCTTCTCCTCTATGCCCTTCCACGGGTCGTCGGCGATGTCTTTCAGCGTAAGCGACACGGAGCGCTTGTTCAGGTCTATCCCAAGTACCGTAACCTTAACGATTTGGCCCGGCTTTACGATTTCCGACGGGTGGTGCACGCGCCGCCCCCAGGCCATTTCGGAGACGTGCACGAGCCCTTCAACGCCCGGCATAATTTCTACGAACGCGCCGAAGTCGGCCAGCCTCGTAACCTTGCCCTCCACCGAGTCGCCCGGCTTGAACCTGTCGGATACTTTGGTCCACGGGTCTTCGAGAGACTGCTTTATCGACAGGGATATTTTGGAGTTGCGCAGCGACTCTTTCCGCTCCACCTTCAGCACGACGAACTCGACCTCCTGCCCGGCCGTGAACGAGTCGTTGAGGTTCTGCGCGCGCTCCCACGATACTTCGGATATGTGGACGAGCCCTTCCAGCCCGCCCGCTTCCACGAACAGGCCGAACTCGGCGATTTTTGAGATTTTGCCCTTGAGGACCTTGCTGCTGCCGGCGGCGTCGGCGTACTTCTTGAACTGCTCTTCCAGCCCCGCCTCGAATAGCGGCACGCGGCTCACGACAATGTTCTTCCCGCCCTCGGTTATCCTCGTGATAACGAAGTCGAGCGTTTTGCCGAGGTACTCGTTTACGTCGGACGTGTACTTGACGTCTATCTGGCTGACGGGGCAGAACGCCCTGTGGCCCATGATCTTGACGGTGAGGCCGGCCTTGCTGACGCCCGTAACCTTGCCCTGCACCGGCACGCGGGTGTTTAGGGCCTCGCGCAGGGCGCTGATGTCGGCGCTGCCGCCGCCCGCGGTCACGCTCTTGCTGACCGTCGTCTCGCCGCCCTTCATCTCCACGATGAAACCGGACACCTCGTCTCCCGGGGCCACGCTCACCGCGCCGTCTGCGCCCGCGAGCTCGATGTTCTTGATCATCGCCTCGTTCTTGGCGCCGATGTCTATAAAGACGTACTCCGCGCCGAGCCGCGTGACCTTGCCGGTCACCTTATCGCCCTTAGAGTAGGTTTTAATCGGTTTTTCATACCCGTCGAGCATCTGCAGGAGCTCTTCGGATTTGCGGTCTTCGGGGGTTGCTTCATCAAAGAAGCCATCGTGTTTCTTGTCAAGCATGGCAATACGTCTCCAATAAGATTTTTCCTCGCGCAACGGGCGCGATCCGCCGGCCTGCGCCGGTGTTATTATCCAAAAAGGGTCAACTAATCTACGTTCGAATTACTTAAAATAACACATTCCGCGGCAAATTACAAGTTTTTTCTTCGATTTTACAAATTCCACGATTAAATACCGCGGTGCGGGTACAATATTCAACCGTGTCTTCAATAATGCCCCGCCGATACCGGTTAGACCGCCAAAACGGTTAAAATGTTACATTTTAAGTAAATTTTTTTTGCGGGCGCGCGCTATATTATATTAGTAAGAGGAACTTTCGCGAACATTAACGGAAAAGGACACCCCCTGACCCGAGCCGCAGCCACCCTTGCCCTGACCGCACTCCTGCTCGCCGCCGCCTTTCCCGCCTCCGTGCGCGGGCAGGCCGCCGCGGGCAAAGAGGACCCCATAACGGCCGCCCAGCACCTCATGGTACGCCAAAAGTACCCGGATGCGGCCGCAATGGTCCGCGCCGCCCTGAAAACCGACCCCGGCAGCATAGACGCCATCCACGCCCTCGTAACCATAGAGCAGACCCGCGTCCTCGACTACGAGGCGTATACGATCTACGGACGGCGCTTCCAGGTCTTCGCCGACAGCCTGCTCAAGATCCTCGAAGCCCGGCAGCCAAACCTCTCCGGCCCCGACTCGCTGCGCTGCGCCTTCTACCGCGCCAACATCATAGGCGGGATCGGCCTCATGCAGGCCAAGCGCGGGGCCTGGGTAGACGGGGCGAAGAACGGCATGGCCGCCGCTAACCTCTACCGCCAGATCAAACAGGCCGACCCCGGCCACCTCGGCGCCGACCTCGGCCTCGGCGTGTTCGACTACTACTTCGGCACAAGCATGAAGTGGGTGCCCTTCGTTGCCGGCGGCAGCGCCGAAAAGGGGATCGAGGCGCTCGAACGCGCCCTTCAGGCCCCCTTCCCCTACAACCACGGCGCCAAAAGCTCGTACTGCTGGATACTCATAGACCGCAAACAGTTCAAAAAGGCCGACTCCCTCGCCTATTCCGCGTTGCGTGAAACGCCGGGCAGCACCATATTCATCCGCATCCGCACGCTCATCGCCCTGTGGGCCGGAAGCTACAAGGAGGCCCTGAACTACGCAAGGAAGCTGGCCGCCGCATCGGAGGCGCGGGCTCCCGTCAACTGGTCGGACCTGATAACCGCCTACTCCGTAATCGCGAGCGCGCACGACCAGCTCGGGCAGGGGGAGGAGGCGCTCGCCGCGGCTAATAAGGCGCTCGGGCTTCAGGTGCCCGACGCGTACAGGGCAATGGCGCACATCAAGGACCACTATAAAATTTTGACGGGGGTACAGACGAAATATAAGAAGGTGAAAAAGTAACAGGGAGCACTGATGAGAGACAAGTATATCGCTATCGCCGTGCTGATCCTCGCCGCCGTGCTGGCGCACTGGGTATACGTTGACGTTGTGCGGCCACGCGCGCCCGTAGCGCCGGGGGCGCTTGATACGTACTGGTTTGCGGCCAATACCAGGGCGGACAGCTTTACCGTCTCCACCGCCGGCGAATTGGCGGGGCTGGCCGCTATCGTAAACGGTACGTGGGGCGGGAAGCCCGAGGCTTACGGCTTTAAAGGCAAAACCGTTACCCTCGCCGCCGATATCGACCTCTCCGCGTACCCCAACTGGGCGCCCATAGGAAGCGAACTCTCTATTCCTGACCACTACAGCGGGTTCAGCGGGACATTCGACGGGCGCGGGCACATTGTACGCAGCCTTACTGTCAACCGCCCGGCCACAAACCATCAGGGCCTGTTCGGGCTTATCAACGCCGCGGAGGTGATGAACATCGGGCTTGAGAACGCAAATGTTACCGGCTCGGAGGGCGTTGGCGGCATTGCGGGAAGCATGGACAAAAACAGCAGCATATCCAACTGCTATTCCACCGGCACCATCAGCGGCCGCCGTGCCGTTGGCGGGGTCGCGGGGGCAGTTGGGCACAGTACGGTGTCCCACAGCTACTCACTCGCGGAGGTCCGCGGCGGGGACCGGGCAGGCGGCATTGCGGGGCAAATGTATGAGAGCAAAGTGTCTAACTGCTACTCCGCGGGCAAGGTCGGCGGCGCGCACGAGGCCGGCGGCATCGCGGGGGCCGTCACGACCGGCAGCGTAATAAACTGCGCCGCCCTGAACCCGCGGGTGATGGGGCGGGACAAAATAACAACGGGGCGCGTGGCAGGGTACATCTCCGATAAGCTGAGGGCGACCGCCATAGACAGCCTCGGAGAAAGCATCCTCGCAAACAACGCCGCCTGCGACATGATGGTAATCAACGCCGCAACCGCCGACACGTCGCTCAACCGCAAGGGCGCGTACAGGATAGACGGCGCGGACATCTCCGCCTACGAGATCAACACCGCCGGCACGTTCCGCGGGCGGTTCATGGGCGTGGACGGCTGGACGGCATCGCCCGGATACCTCCCCGGCCTCTTCGGCAAAACTGTGCCTATGCCCGGGCATCTACTGTTTGCCGCCGTGGAACGGCATAACACGCTAAAGAAAGTGCAGATAAAAAGGATAATTATCGGCGTAACCGGCAGAACCGGAATGGGGTACCCGGAATCCGAGTATACGGTCGGAGAAAAACCTGTATGGGCCCATAGCATAACCGAATACGACCACGCGGGGCATTTAGCCGCACATACAGCGTCCAATTATCCCGATGGGCCCGTGGAGCATTCCATTAAGGAGCTAATGGCCGACATATCGGTCCTGGAGGACAATACCCTGGGGATAAGCGTAAGAAACTGGAGGTTCCTCGACGATAACAGGATAACAGACCGGGTAGACACGTTAAACGTAGAGCCCGGCGAAAACGGCCACGGCGAGCGGGTGCTTGTACACCGGGAAGAGGATAACCGGGTAAGGATCTTTGAGTTAGCCGTTGATGATTAAGGCCCGAAAGCCAGGCAAAATTTTTTTAAACTATTTTCACTTTACGGTAACACCTCCTCGCCACTCAAATGTTTAATGGGTATGATGAACACAACCGCACCGACCTCCGACACCCGCCGCATAGACGCTGAAAAGCTGTTTAAGCAGTACTGGGTAATGGTTTTCCGCCGCTGCCAAAGCCTCCTGAACGACGACGAAAGCGCCTACGACGCCGCTCAGGAGGTATTTATGAAAGTTTTGGAGCACGCCGATACCCTCCGGGCCGACTACCCGTCGAGCCTGCTGTGGCGGATGGCGACCAACCACTGCCTTAACGTGTTGAGAAACCACGCGAACCGCGACAGGGCGGAGAACGGGGAGTCGATTTTGCTACGTATCGCGCAGGCCGACAACCCGGAGGCGCAAGCCCTTGACCGCGGCGTACTTAGGTGGCTTTTCCGGCAGCACCCGGAGTCGAGCAGGACAATCGCCGTGCTGCACCTTGTAGACGGGATGACGCTCGAGGAAACCGCGCGGGAGGTGGGGATGTCGGTGAGCGGGGTGCGCAAGCGTCTGCGGGCGCTGCGGGAAACGTTAACTGAGCTTGAGGAGGTATAAATATGAACAAAGTGAGTATTTCAGACTGGAAACTCGAACGGTACCTGCTGGGCGAGCTGCCGTGCGAGGAGATTAATGCCTTGCGGGAGCTTGAGTTACGCGATAACGAGCTTCGGGCGAGGGTTGCGGCTCTGCGGGAAGGCCGGGACGTTATTTTGGCAAAATTCCCGCCGCCTGCGGAGATTGCCGGGGGGATTGTGGATATTATTGCCGCCGAACATATCAAGGCGGATTATTCCGGCGCGTCCGGCGGGACAGGGAGGATAACGCCCGCAAACGAACCGGCGGGCGTTGGGGGGACGGAGCATCTGCGCGAATCCCCGATGAGGCAGATGTTTGCCTTCCCCCGCTGGGCGGCCACCGCATTTGCCTGCGCCGCGCTGCTGATACTGCTGCCGGTGTGGATGATGCTGTCGGGGACGCCCTCCGAAAACCGCCTTAAAAGCGGGGTGGACTCGGAGCCGATGATTGAGGTGTGGCGCAAAGCCGGCGTCTCAGCCGAGAAACTCGCCCCCGAAGCGGCCGTGCGTACGGGGGACATCGTACAATTGCGCTACAGCGTACCCGCGGCCTGCTACGGCGCATTAGTAAGCATGGACGGGCGTGGAGTGCTCACGGTACATCTGGCGGGCGATAACGGCAAGGCGGCGCGGCTGCTGCCGGGGCACCCCGTAGCGCTCAACATGTCGTACCAGCTCGACGACGCCCCCGCGTTTGAGGCGTTCTATCTTGTCACCGCGTCCGACAGTTTTGATCTGGAGACCTTGGAGCGGACGCTGAAGGATGCGGACCATCCCATAAACAACGGAAAAACGCTCCCCCTGCCCCAAACGCAGGTTACGGCGTTTACCTTGAGAAAATAAATGGAAAGGAGCAATCCTTAAATTCGTTTGAGGTACTGTATTCGCGGATTTTTGGATTAATCAATACGGTATGTTATCTATTTACGAGTTGATAGCGATATGGTTTAATGTCTGCTGCATAAACATGGTTGACGGCGCGGTAGAATATAACGATAAAAAATCTAACGATTGGAGTCTGAATTGACACGAGTGAACGGATTTATCTGCAAAACGGCAGCCAATGCCGGCACGGGTATCATCCCTGCAATATTATTGATGATAATGTTTCTGCTGACCTTCGCACAGCCTGCCAGCGCATCAGGCGATCAGACGCAGATCCGCCGCTACCTCCTCGCGGCCGGCGCGAACAACGGCGGCAAGGAGCGCGTTATGCTGCGCTACGCCGTAACGGACGCCAGGGCGTTCGCGAACCTGCTGATAGACATGGGCGGCGTAGAGAAGAACAACGCGCAAGTCCTCGCAGAGCCGGGCAGCCGGGAGTTTCTGGGCGGCATCGCCAACCTGAACAAGCTCATCGCGGGAGACAAAACCGCCGCGCCGGATGTTAAGAACGAGGTCTTCGTCTACTACAGCGGGCACGCCGGCATCGACGGGCTGAAATTGGGCAGCGAAACGCTCTCGTGGGCCGATCTGCGCGGCGCGATTAACGGCATAAACGCCGAAGTCCGCGTGGCCGTGCTCGACGCCTGCGGGTCGGGCGCGATAACGCGCACCAAGGGCGGCACGGCAAGGCCGGCGTTTCTGGCCGACGCGAGCACCAACATCACGGGCTACGCCTTCCTCACGTCAAGCAACGAACTCGAGGCAAGCCAGGAGAGCGACCGCATAAAGGGCAGCTACTTCACCCACGCGCTCTTAAACGGACTGCGCGGCGCGGCGGATATGACCGGCGACGGACGCGTTACCATCAACGAGGCGTACCAGTACGCGTTCAACGAAACGATGCAAAGCACGCAGAACACAAGCGCCGGGACGCAGCACCCCAGCCGCGACATGAACCTGGCGGGTACGGGCGATATAGTGATGACAGACCTGCGCGTAACAAGCGCGATCCTCTCCCTGTCCCCCGATATAGAAGGACGCTTCTTCATAAGGGACGCCGGCGGAAATCTGTTCGCCGAACTGCGCAAAGTGCGCGGGCGCGGGATTGACCTCGGCATCTCACCGGGAAAATACTCGGTGCAGATGGAGGCACCGTCGCGCAGGTGGATGGCGAGCGACATCCTCATATCAGACGGCAAAAAAACCACGCTCACTATGAACGACATGACGGCAATGGCGCGGGAAGAGAAGAGCGTACGGCGGGGAAATGTTTTTGACGGATTTGAGGAGGAGGATGTTGAGGATGCGGCGGACAGTTTGGCTGGCGGGGACAACACGGTTGACGAACTGCAGGATGTAATGCGCCGGGGGCGGGCGGCTGTATCAGCGGATACTTCCGCACCGTCACCGCCATCATCACCTGTATCACCAACAATACCGGGATTCACCCCTGATACATCCTGCTACAGCTCTTACGGCCTCAACGTAAATATCCTCGGCCTGAGTTTCGCTGTCGGGACGGGCCGCGAGGTCGATTACACCCCGTTTGCGCAAGGATGCGCCATGATCCAAAGCGGGGTTGTCAACCTCGCGGCCGATATAGAATATGTACAGGCCGGTGCGGTAAACATCGCGAACCGCGTAGGGTATATTCAGGCCGGGGCCTTCAACATCGCCAACCGTGTCGGTTATATGCAGTCGGGGGTCCTCAGCATCGCAAAGCGCGTTGGCTATATGCAGGGGGGCAGTGTAAATTTCGCCGACAGCGTAGGGTACATACAGGCCGGCAGCCTTAATATCGCAACCAGCGCAGGGTACTTGCAGGCCGGCAGCTTTAATATCGCGAAGAGCGTGGGGTACCTGCAGGCGGGCGTGCTCAACCTCGCCGACAGCGTGGGCCGCGTACAGGCGGGCGCAGTCAACATCGCCAACAAAACCGGCCGCCAAATCGGCGTCGTCAACATCTCAAAATACAGCGAGAAAACACCAATCGGCCTCATCAACATTGTAGGCAACGGCATCTTCGAGGCGACGCTCTATGCCGAGTCCGGCAGCAACGCCGGCCTGTCGCTGCGCACCGGCACGCCGTGGCTTTACACCATATTCGACTACGGCCAGCCTGCAGGCGAACCCATCGAAGAGTGCTCAAAATGGTGGGGGTGGGGATTCGGCTCGCGCTTCGGAATGAGCGGGCCGCTCTTCCTGAACTTCGACCTCCTCTGGTCGCAAGTCTACTACGGTACCGGCCACCGCGATTACATCAGCATCGACGAGGCTAACACAATTCTCCCGGGTGAAGACAGGTACTGGTACAATGACTGGTACACCGAAGACCTCTTCAGAGCCCGCTTGGGCATTAGCTACAGCCCCGTGCCGTTCCTCGCCATAACCGCAGGCGTAAGCGCAAACGCACTCTTCGAGGGCGGCCAGCAAAACAACGGCAGTTGGTACGACTGGAGCAAAAACCCGATAGGGAAAAACTCCTACACCAGCGAATGGATGGCCGGCAGCCGCCACCTGCGCGTGTGGCCGGGGGCATACGCGGGGGTGACGGTGGGGATGGTCAGGGCGGCGGAGGGGAAATGAGGTTGTTGCCGAAGCATTCGCATCAAGAAGAATACTCGCCGCCCGGCATGAAAGAAGTTCGCTTCTACGGTACGCGGGTAAGTCAAAACCCATAGGAGGAACACGCCAATTATAAAATTTTTGCAAACCATTGATTTTTTGATGCCAATATACTATATTTTATACAAATACAGGAGAAAAGGCTCATTGTGGCTAATATATTAGATATTAAAAAGGGGGTTGCGGCGCGGATCCGGTTGCGGCGGCGGGAAGCGGGGCTTTCGCAGACCGCGCTGGCCGAGCGTTCCGGGGTCTCCCTTGGCTCCATAAAGCGTTTTGAGGGATCGGGCGAGGTCTCTCTGGCCTCGCTCGTCCGCATCGCGGCCGTGCTAGGCTACGAGGCGGATTTCGAGAAGCTTTTTACGCGCAGGAACTATCAATCCATAGACGAGGTAATAGCGGAGGGCAGGGGTGCAAAATAGGATGCTGAATGTTTTTTGTGGAGGGCGCCGTGCCGGACGCCTCGCCGAGACACCGGAGAGGGTTCTTGCATTCGAGTACGATGCCGATTGGCTGAGCAGCGGGTTTTCCATATCCCCGTTCAATATGCCGCTTGAAAAGCGGGTGTTCATCGCCCCCGCCGTACCGTTTGGCGGCAATTTTGGCGTATTCAATGATTCACTGCCGGACGGTTGGGGGCGGCTGCTTGTGGACCGGCTGCTGCTGAAGAAGCAGATCGACCCAAAATCCGTATCTCTGGTTGACAGGCTGGCCATTGTTGGGACAACCGGTACCGGGGCTTTGGAGTACCAGCCGGCCGAAGATTTTGTGAGCGGCTGCGGTTCGATGCTTGATTTGGATGTGTTCGCGATGGAGGTAAAGAGGATTCAGGCCGATAAGGATTCCGATGATCTGGAAAAAATGGTGCGGGGCAGCGGCAGTTCCAACGGCGCGCGGCCCAAGATGTTTTGGCACGATGCCGGCGGCTCAGAGTGGTTAGTTAAATTTCCCGCGCACAATGACTCCGAAAACATCGGCAAACTGGAATTCGACTACATGGCGGCAGCGAAACTCGCGGGGCTGACAGTTCCGGAAACTCGCTTGCTCAACGGTAAATACTTCGCCGTGCGGAGGTTCGACAGAAAAGCGGACGGTTCGAAAATCTTTATGATATCCGCAGCGGGACTGCTGGATGCCGACCACCGTAATCCGATCCTCGATTACAGCCATCTCACGCACGCGGCCCTTGAGTTAACACGGGATTTCCGCGAAGTAGAAAAGGTCTTTCGCTTGATGTGCTTCAATGTTTTTTCGCACAACCGTGACGACCACGCGAAAAACTTCTCGTTTCTGTACGACAATGGCAGGTGGCAAGTATCGCCGGCCTACGATCTGGTCTATAACACCGGAATAGGGATCACACAGGAGCACGCGACCATGATAGACGGCGAGGGCTGCTGCCCAACCGAAAAACATATACTCTCAGTCGCGCAAAAAGCCGGCATGGAGCGCCGACGGGCGGAGGGTATCATGAATGAGGTTGAGGCCGCGATCAAAAAATGCCTGAAATTCTGAACCATGATTTACATGATTAAAGGATTCCCTTGATTAAAAATCAACGTCAACACAACGATAAATTATCATATGTTGCACCCCGGAGGGATGCAAAATCAACGGCAACGTCAACACAGCATCAAATTATCATTTACCGCACCCATAAAAATAATTCAAAAAATTTGATTTTGACTTTAATAAATTATTATTTTGTATCTGTAGTACGGCAGCGCACCCGCAGGAGGAAGATTATCGGGCGCGCAACTCCGGCCGTCAAAATTAATGACGGCGAATCTCACGGTTGAAAACGGCGGTTCCCAAATTTGCCGGGAGCAACTCCGGCCATCACGGTTGGCAATAACCGCTGACGGCGAATCTCTACACTTTTCCGTTTTACCAAAAATGTCACAATACGACCGTGCGATAGCATTATCGCGGAAAGTGCAGTTGCCATGCCCAAAAAAGCCGTTAATACCGCCAAGGCCCAAAAGCCAAAGCGCAAGCCGCCCACGCCGTTCCACCCGGCGGCGTTCATCGCCTTTGGGTACTATCTGCGGGAGTACCAGAAAGATGATGGGCTCACGCTCAGGGAGGAACAGCACCTGTCCAAGCAGTCGCTACGGATAGACATACTCATCATCAAAAAAAAGCCGGGTCTAGAAATAGACCGGTGTTGGGCACGTATCTTCCGTAGTCACAACATTTTAGAGTACAAGAGCCCTGTCGATGCCCCGCCGTCCATCAACGTATTTAACAAGGTCCTCGGCTACGCCTGCCTCTACGCTTCGCAAGAGGAAGTCAGCCAGACCGACATGAGCGCGAGCATTGTCTGCTTCAAAAAGCCTTTAAAGTTGTTCGAAACCCTTGAAAAAGATTTAGATTACAGGGTATTGCAAAAAGAGCCAGGGATATATTATATTGATAGTAGAGGTACGGTTCCCGAAAAGTCGCTGGCGGTGCAGGTGGTGGTAAGCTCCGAGCTTCCCGTCAGCGAGTTCCTGCTCAAAGACTTGAACTGCGACATCGGCCACGCGGGGGCGCAGAGGTTCGTGGAGCTTTACGAAAAGGGCGAAGAGTACCGGGAACACTTGTCCATTTGGTTAAAAACGGTATTATGCGAAAATTTTGAATTCTTACAGAAGGAGGGGTATATGAAAGATTACGACGCAATAATTAAGCAGGCGGCCATTGACCTCAAGATTGCCGACCTCTTTAAGCAGGAGGGACGTCAAGAGGGGTGGCAAGAGGGCGAGCGGAAAGGACGGTTGGAGGAACGCCGGAACATCCTCGAGTTCCTCAAAAACGGCCATACTATCGAAGAGGCAGAGAAAGAGTTCGCCCTGACGTAATGCCAAAAACGGACGGCCACACAGGGCCGCCCCTACAGACCGGTATCCGCCGTAGGGGCGGGGCCTGCGTGCCCGCCCGCGATGCCGGGAATTGCGAAAAATTATCATTTACCTGTATCCGCCACCCGCACCACCCGACCCAAAGACCACACAACCACCAGTACCGCCCGAGGACGGGAATGCGGCAACTTCTTCCGTCTGCTGACGTTGTTTTTTATGGCTTCGGGACTCTCTCACCGCGAGAAAGTTCCGCTTTTTACTGGTTTGGGCTTTCCTCCGGCGGAGAAAGTACCTTTTTTGCGTATTTGGTACTTTCGCACACCCGCGAAAGTGCCTTTTTTGACTTTTTGGTGCTGTCGCAGGCCGCGAAAGTACCTTTTTTACGTCTTTGGGGCTTTCGCGGGCCGCGAAAGTGCCTTTTTTGACTTTTTGGTGCTGTCGCAGGCCGCGAAAGCGCATTTTTTGCCTGTTTGGTACTTTCGCACTGCCGCGAAAGTACCTTTTTTGCGTATTTGGTACTTTCGCACCTTTTTTATGTTTTTTGCGCTAATATAGCGCGGGTATTCCGAGACGAATTGACTCGGGTTAGTTCAACTATTGAATACAACATCTACTGTTGCCACACTGCTGCCGTATTTTCCACCGCCTTTCTGTAGCCCAAAAGTTCAAGATTTAGTTACCGCCGTGCGGCGACAATATTAAAAAACAAAATCTAAACGCCCCGTGCCGCGAAAATACGCGGAGCGGGGCGGCGGGTCGCAATTGCTGTGCTATTGCGATGCCGCAGAGTCCCGAAGACAGCGCAACGAAAACAGGCTTGTCTTGTAGTTGGTGTACCTGCCCACGTAGTCGCCGTAGCTCATGAACCGGCCCCAGGCGTAGCTCGCACCGCCCTCCGTGGCGCTCCACCAGTAGCCGTAGTAGCCGGCATCGTAGAAACCGCCGCTGAAATAGCCGTTGCCGCCCGGCAAGGCCGAAAAGCCGTACTCATCAGTACCGGGGATATAATCGCTACTTGTGTTCCAACCTGTCGTCGATCTCAACTTCGTTCCAGCATTATTATCATAATTTCCTGACGCATTAGGATCAACATACTTCACAAGAGTCTCCCACTCCGCATCACTCGGCACATGCCAACCGAAAGGACAAACTCCACGATGTTTAGTCTGAACTTGAGACGCGCAATCAGTGGAATTACAGCTTGAAGATAAATTCATCGCCGTCGCCCAATCGTAAAGACGACCGTAGAGATCGCAATTATTAGGATCATTATCGTAACAAACATCAGTATCAATACCCGGTACATCGTAATTCAAATTCTCAGCCATCCACGTTTGCGACCCTATCGTTACCGTACGATAAACTTGACCATCCCTTGAATCAGTAAAGGTACTATCCGCCGGCGTGGTAATTGTCTGCTGCCTGAAGTTAGCGGTCAACATCCGGTTGCCGGCCATAAGGATGGTTCCCGGGTTTCCAGTAACAGACTCCCCCGACCATTCCATGAACGTATATCCCGGCATCGGTTGTGCCTCCACGCGAACCGTTGTTCCGTCATCGTGCTCCGTACTTCCCGAAGATGGTGTACCGTTCACAAACACCGTACCGCTGTTTGCGGGATTAGTATTAACTGTAAGCCTGTACTTCACCGGCGTAAACATGGCGACCAGCGTTTTGCCTTCGTCTACCGTAACGGTAACGGTGGGATTTGTGGACGTAACCGCGCCCTCCCACTTGGTAAACGTGTAGCCTTGCTCCGCCGTAGCGGTTACGGTTACCTGCGTTCCGTTCACATTGCGCTCTATATCGCCGCCGCTTGGTGGGAAGGCACTTGTTTCGAGCCTTGCGGTATTCGGTTTGAATATGGCGATAAGCGGCTGGTTGCTGTTCATCGTGAGCGTTATGTCAGACTGTGTCTCCGTAGATGCCCCAGTCCATCTGTCGAACGTGTATCCTGCCGCCTCGATAGCTACCAGCGAGACCTTATCTCCGGCGGCGTAGTTTGGGCCGGGCGATGAAAGCTGTATTTCGCCGCCGTTCGCCGGGGCGCTGGCGATGTTGAGCGTGTACCCGCCGCACGGTGTGCCTACGGGTACGAAGCTGCTGTCCAAGCATCTTGTAGCTACCGCGTTGTTCTTGTCGCAGCCCTGAGTTAGCGGGTTATACTTCCCGTTGCTGCACAGTTTGTGCGCTTTGCCGGAGAAGCAGAACTCGTAATTGGGGTCGTACCGGTTCCCACGGCTGCAGTAGTCCGGCGGAGATTCGCAGGCAAAGAAACACATCACCGCGATAACGCAAAATAACATGCCGTACCGTAGGGGCGTTGCGTGCAACGCCCTTGTGTTTGACGCCCATACAACATCATCAGAAAAATTGCCATCTACCGAACATCCCGGCATTGTGGGCGTTGCACGCAACGCCCCTACGACGTCATTCTGTAAATCCTTATTGTTCTTCATGTCTTTGTTGTCCTTTTTAAAATAAAATGTGAATGGTTATACCGCACGCTGGCGGGCGACCGGGGGGCGGTCGGCCCTACGGGGAATGTGCGCCAAATGTAAATTTGGCGCAAATGTTGCCTTCGACTCCGCTCAGGCAACGGTCCCGGTGGCTGAGCGAAGTCGAAGCCACGGTGGGTGGTACAAATGTAAATTTGCGTGGCAATAAACGCGAGCAATATCAATATTAATGCGCCCAACACCGCGAGTACCATCAAAGCCGCCTTCTATGTAATAATCCGCAGACCGGCAGGGCCAAAAGTCCGCCCCGCCAAATTACCTATAGTCCAATATACATTACCGGCATTATACCTGTCAAATTTTTTTGGGGGTGGCAAGGTAAAAAATCGCTAACTCGCGGTAATTTAGGCCATTTGTGCCGTTTTAGGAGTTCCCGGATGGGGCAGTTTGACGTGCGGTGCCGGTATGCGGCCGGCGCCGCACCGTACTAGCGCGCGGGGACACAGCCCGGCGTGGTCAGACGCGCCGGCAAAACATAATCCCATAATAATTTGATTTTGACTTTAGCTTCGCTAAACCCCAATTTCCCCAAAACATTGATTATTTTACCATTAAAGTAACACTTTCCCCTTCCAAAGGTGTTTAATAGGTTATGGACACAACGGCGGGCGCTTCGCGCGTGGATGCTGAAGGGCTTTTCAGAAAATACTGGCCGATGGTGCTAAGGCGCTGTCAGCAACTGCTTTGCGACGACGAGGAAGCCTCCGACGCCGCGCAGGCGGTATTTGTGAAAATCATTGAAAAGCAGTCCGCGCTCCATAGCAGCTACCCGTCGAGCCTGCTCTGGCGGATGGCGACGAACTACTGCCTGAACGTAATACGCGACCGCGCGGCCGAGTCGGACACATCCTGCGGGGAGTCGCTTTTAGGGCGGATAGCGTATGCCGACAGCGACGAGGAGCGCCACGCCAGCCGGGGCGTGCTGCGGGCGCTGTTTGGGCGGCACCCGGAGTCGAGCCGCACCATAGCGGTGCTGCATCTGGTAGACGGCATGACGCTCGAGGAGACCGCGCGCGAGGTGGGCATGTCGGTGAGCGGGGTGCGCCGGCGGCTGCGGGAGCTGAAAAAGACATTAACGGAACTGGAGGATATATGAGTAAAAACGATGTCCCGGATTGGAAGCTGGAGCGGTACCTTCTGGGAGAGCTGCCGCCGGACGAGCTTGGCGCGATAGCCGCGCTCGAGCAAAGCGACGGTGAGTTTCGCGGGCGGGTTGCCGCTTTGAGGGCGAGCGACGACGCAATGCTGGCGAAGCATCCGCCGGAGCGGATGGCGCGCAAGGCCATGCTTGCGGTTACGGGCGGGGCAAGCGGCGCAGGCGCGCCCGTTTCTACAATTCACACACGGCAGCGCGGGGCCGGTATCCCGAAATGGGCGGTTCCCGCGTTTGCGTGTGCAGCGCTGATCGCCGCAGTGCCGGTTTACTACTCTTTGTTGACGGGCGCGAATAGCGATATTGCCGCCGCGGATGTTTACGAAGACCGCGTTAAGGGTACCGTGGGGGGTGCGGTATCCGAACCGGCCCTTGAGGTATGGCGCAAGGCGGGCGACGACGCGGAGATGCTCGCGCCTGAAACCGCCGTACGTACGGGGGACGTTGTGCAGCTGCGCTACATCGTCCCCAAACCGTGCTACGGCACGCTGATAAGCGTAGACGGCCGCGGCGTGCTGACTGTGCACTTGTCGGGCGACAACGGCAAAGCTGCGCAGCTGACCCCGGGGAAACCGGTCGCGCTGAAATCTGCGTATAAGCTCGACGACGCGCCTAAGTACGAGGCGTTCTACCTGATCACGGCAGCCAAAATTTTTGACTTGGAATCCGTAAAGGCGACGCTTTTGGGTACGGACCACCCGCCCGGCAGCGGGCAGGGCCTGTCGCTGCCTCAAAAGTCGGTTACGGCGTTTACTCTGAAAAAATTTGAGGAAAAAGGGATTAATTGATACAAATTTGTTGATATTTGTGGTATAATTAGGAGTGTGGAGTTTGGAGTTTAAAGTGTGGAGTTTTTTGACGTTAACTCCAAACTCCACACTCCAAACTGTCCGTTCAATGATTGGGGCATACTTGTGATATGTGCAGATAAATCCACCGGCGGCGTTTTCATCGGTACAGCTGTTAAGGCTGTACTGGTGCTGACGCTTGCCCTGATCTCCGTGTCAGCCGCCAACACGCCGTCCGACCAGACGCCGGTGCGGCGGTATTTGTTGTCTGCCGGGGCCAACAACGGCGGCAAGGACCGCGTCCTTTTGCGCTACGCCGAGTCAGACGCGAGGGCTTTCGCGGCGGTGCTTACGGATATGGGCGGCGTTTACAGGGGCGACGCGTTCATCCTCGCCAACCCCAGCGGGCGCGAGCTGCTCGGCGGGATAGTCGGCGTCAACAGGCTTATCGCCGCCAACAAGGCCAAGGAGCCTAACGTCAGGAACGAGGTTTTCATATATTACAGCGGGCACGCCGATGTGGACGGGTTGAAACTTGGCAGCGAAACTCTCTCCTGGGCGGATTTCCGAAAGGCTGTTAACGGGATAGGCGCGGATATCCGCGTGGCCGTGCTCGACGCTTGCGGGTCCGGCGCGATAACGCGCACCAAGGGCGGCGTAGCGCAGCCGGCGTTTTTGTCGGACGCGAGTTCCAATATGAAAGGGTACGCTTTCCTCACGTCAAGCAACGAAAACGAGGCGAGCCAGGAGAGCGACCGCATAAAGGGCAGCTACTTCACCCACGCGCTTCTAAGCGGCCTGCGCGGCGCGGCGGATTTGACGGGAGACGGGCGCGTTACCATAAACGAGGCGTATCAATACGCGTTCAACGAGACGCTGCAAAATACGCAAAACACTACCGCCGGGACGCAGCACCCCAGCCGCGACATGAATCTGGCGGGCACCGGCGACATTGTGATGACGGATCTGCGCGAGACGAGCGCTATTTTATCTTTGGACGCGGACATTGAGGGACGTTTTTTCATCCGGGACGCAAGCGGCAACCTGATCGCCGAGCTGCGCAAGATGAAGGGGCGCGCGATCGACCTCGGCATCGCCCCCGGAAAATACTCGGTGCAGATGGAGGCCCCATCGCGCAGGTGGACGGCAAGCGCTGTCACCGTAACGGAGGGCCGGAAAACCACGCTTACCATGAACGACATGACCGCAATGGCCCGGAGGGAACGGACCGTCAGGCGCGGGGGCGGCGAGGATTCTTTGGGCCTGTCCGACAGCTCAGAAATCGCCGGAGCGGATGATTATATCGATGACGACGGTATTGATGGTGATGGCGGCAGCCCTGCCCGGGAGTTTGACGAACTCCTTACTTCCGGCGCGACCGCTGACACGTCATCATCATCCTTATCATCCCCCGCCGATTCCCTGATGTCAACCGCGTCATCCGGCACACCGCTGCCGCCACGCCCATTGCCGGTAATCAACCCTATGCTCGACTCCGCCTGCCGTGCGCCGTACCGCGTCAACACCGGCATAATCATCGCAAGCAGCAGCGCACCGGAAAAAGGTTTGCAGTTTTCCCTGCTCGTCAACCACGCGCGGGAGCCGTTCTGCGGGACGCAGGTCTCCGTTCTCGCCAACAGCGCAGGCGCCGACATGAACGGGGCGCAGGTGTCGGCGGGTATCAACATCTCTTTGGGCGGAGGCAGGCTGACACAGGCCGCTCCCGTCAACATTGTTGCTCAGGACCTTAACGGTACGCAGGTTGGGCCGATAAACCTCGCGAGAAGCCGCGTGGAGTACGTACAGGCCGGCGCGGTAAACTTCGCCGGGGCCATTGGGTACGTGCAGGCCGGCGCGGTAAACATAGCCGACAGCGCGGGGCGCGTGCAGGCCGGTGCGGTAAATTTCGCGGATAATGTAAGATACGTACAAGCGGGCGCGGTAAACGTAGCCGGGACCGCAGGCAGCGTACAGGCCGGCGCGGTCAATATCGCCGGGAACTCAAGCCCCGTGCAGGCCGGCGCGGTAAACATCGCCGGAAACGTCGTGCGCCCCGTCGGGCTCGTAAACATCGCGGGGCACAGCGAGAAGACGCCCATCGGCCTCATCAACATCATAGGCAACGGCATCCTCGACGTTACCTGCTATATAGAAACGTCCGGCGATGTGGGCGCGTCGCTGCGCACCGGAACACCGTGGCTCTACACGCTTATCGAATACAATCAGCCAATCGGCTACATTAACGAATGGCCCAAGTGGGCGGGCGCCGGGATAGGGACGCGCTTCGGCCTCTCAACGCCGCTCACCGTAAACGCCGACGCGCTGTGGGCAACCATCTACTACGACCACCGCAACACGTTCTTCGGGTGGCCCGAAGAAATTTACAGGCAGAAAAGCGCCGATAAGGATAACTACTGGTTCACCGACTACCTGCTGAAGTTCAGGCTCGGCGGAAGCGCTACCCTCTCGCCGTTCATGGCGCTTACCGCCGGCGCGAGCGTCAACGCGCGCATAGACGGCGGCGCGCGCAGATGGTGGGCGGATTATCTCAACAATCCGGATAATCTTATGGGCGGGAAAGATTCCTACGCCGAAAAAGCGAAAAAGGCCAGCGACGCAAAGGTCTGGCCGGAATTCTACTTCGGCGTAACCTTGGGCAGGGTCAACCCTCCGGCGGATAAAAAGTAACGGGAAAAATCAACATCAAAATCAAATTCTTATGGGATTATGTTTTGCCGGTGCACTGGTAAGAGACGTGCAAGGCAGATACAAAGGCCTTTCGCAGTCCGAAAATTAACATTTGTCCTATACATTAACATTACCGGTATTGCACAAAAACCGCCTGTAGGGGCGACCGTCCCCGGTCGCCCGTGCCGGAATTGCGATATTGTGGTTTATCGTTGTGATGGATATACGGTTTTGACGGAAACAAAACGGTTTTGTAGGGGCGATCGCCCTCGATCGCCC
>Ga0209755_10003201_pt1 | contig 20856 bp, 15 predicted proteins | sample TergutCo191P1_FD_187301 | JGI IMG/M metagenome (GOLD analysis project Ga0209755, IMG submission 187301) | Cornitermes sp. P1 segment gut microbial communities from Petit-Saut dam, French Guiana - Co191P1 (SPAdes) (version 2) | ecosystem: Host-associated > Arthropoda: Insects > Digestive system...
TTCCCCAGAACTTTCTCAGGCAATTCCGCTTGGAAATAACATACAGGAGTCTAATATGAAGACACTCAAAACAATCAAGGCAGTTTCAGCTGCTATCCTTTTCACCGCCGGCTTGGCAAGCGCACAGACTGGTACAAATATACCCGCCACTGAACCAGTGACCTTTTCGGTGACTATCGAATCTTTTGCGGGCATCACCGTAACTAACGAAGAGTTAGAAGTTACCAACGCAGCCGAAGCGGCTTCTTTGATCAAAACAGGTGTAGTCGTTACAGCCCTTAATGGCGCTGCAACAGGTCCGGTGACTGCTGGTCAAGCACATGTGACAACGAATTTAGCCAGTTGGGATGTTATGGTTCAAAGTAAAAATAACGGTAATTTATTAGCTGACGACGGTGCTATTTTGGGATGCGCTAACGGAGCGACGAGCGCACCTGCAGTTCTTAACATATATTCTTGCCTTCGTTCGACTAATGTCTCTGAATGCCTTGGTACCGGCACAGTTGGCTCTATTGATAGCCCGAGAAGAGTGGTGACTTTGGCAGGTTCGAGTGCTGCTGGTGGTATTGGTATGGCTAGATGGCTAAAAGCTACCACTAATGGCACTGCTTTGGCTACTACCACAAAATTTACTGGCACTGAAGCTAATGCTGGTAACATCTATATGCCGATTGAAGCAAACATCAATTGCGCATATACAAACCTTGTTCCTACTTCAACAACTGGTGAAGATGAATACACGGAAGAGCTGACCTTTATTTTAACATCTGCTTTCTAATTTGATATTTTTTCGCTAAAGTTCCTTATGGGATTTTAGCGAGGTTTTTTTATGATTAGGCTTTTGCTCTGCTGTTGCATAGCCCCCGTTTTTGCCGCTTTACCCGTTCTTGGGGATGACGCGATAGCTTATAATATTAAAAATTCGGAATATAATGAATCAGAAGAAGTTTTAGCTTCTTTTATGCTTATTAACGGCGATGGCACAACGCCTTTTGCAATGCAAATAACATTTACGAACTGCTCTAAATTAAAAGACAAATATGGCAATGCCATTCCAATTACTCTTAAATTGAGATATAAAAATATTCAGGAAGCTTGGGAAATGCCGCCAATAAATTTGAACTCAGATTGTTTAAATACCATTAACTTTTCTTCAACTGAAAATAAATTGCAACAAAAGTATGAATTTGAGCTATTTGGCACTTGGAATAAACAAAATGCCGAGCGCATAGCCGGAACTTTTGAAGAAAGCGCAACCATTAAAATATTACCCTACCCATGAGGAGAGAAAAATGACACAAATTCTGAAAATCCTGATAATTCTGGGAATTCTGGTTCAGACAATTTACGCAGCCTTCACAATTAGCCCTCAAACACTTAAGTTGCAAGTAAACAAGGGGGAACGTGTAGGCTGGCTGGAACTTTCCAATGATGGCAATAGCCCGGTTGCTGTTGAGCTTTCTGTACATGAGCGAATTTTGGATTTAGATGGTGCGGTTGTTCAGGATTCCATGCGTAAGATTGATGATTTTGTAATAAATCCTTCTCAGGTTCTGCTTTATCCGGGCAATAAAATGCAATTGCAGGTTATTTTAAAAGGCAAGGAAAAAATTAAAACAGACAAAGCTTATTTTATTTATTCAAGAAGAGTCCCTTTTAATTTTCCAGGCGAGGAAAAACCGGAAGGGTTGAAGATTGGGGTTAGTGTAAATATGGCTTATAATACAATAATATCTCTGGAAACTGGTATGGCAGGCAGTATCAGCTTTGTATCTTCCAAGGCTTTGGACAGTGGCATGGTAGAAGTTGTAGTGGAGAACAAAAGTTCCGGCAGGTTTATCACAAATAATCTCTACATTATGGTCGGTAAAAAGAAAATAACCGAATTTACAGGAAAAGGAAACTCCATTATGCCGGGTCAACAACGTCGCTTTGTTTTTAAGCATGATAAACCGTTGACCGCAAATGAATTTAACTATGGTCCGAAATAGAAGGTATGTGGATGGGGTATAAGGTATGGGCAGTGCAAATATTTTTGTTTTTAGGGATGGCGATTGCCGATGATTATTTTTATTTAAAATCTTTACACAATGCCGGTGACACCATATCCGTACCTGCAACAGCACCTGCACCGAAGCCCAATCTCGAACCAGAAGCAATACCAGAACCGATATCTGAACCCGAAATAGAATCCAAACCTGAACCAATATCAGAAGTAATACCCGAACCAATATCCGAACCTAAACCAGAACCGATACTAAAACTAATGCCCGAGCCTGAACCAAAGCCGGTTTTACGTGATACCGCAAACATTGCAGATAGCACTCTTTTTGATGCGGATTATTTTTTTCCAAGAGCTTTGCAAAGATTGGGTGATTCTGCTCTTTCGCAAGATTCGATTGATGCTATTTTAAAACGAGAACTTATGGACAAGAGGAAAAAACAAGAACAGGAATTAGCAAATATGAGTTTTGAAGATTTATTCAGAGCTGCTTTCAAACAAGAGGCCCCTCCCCGTGCGCATTATTTTATGGCTCGTTTTTCTGCAGATGGTAAAAATTTTGGAAATGCGGAAATCTTTTATGATTCGGCATTCACCTCATTCACATTTAATTCGATATCTTTTTCCAATTATCTCGATACCGTATTGATTGACGAAATGCGTTATGAGATAAATGATTCAAATGGTGTATTTAACAGCGAGCGGCTTAACTCTCTCGGCTTTGAAGTGCATCTAAACGACAGGCTTTATCAACTGCGCATTGATTTACCTGGGCAGCATAAGCATTTACAACGCATGACCTTAAACAGGCCGCAGGCACCAAGCGGAACTTTGATCAATCCAGCTTTTTTTTCTTTTTATGCAAATTTGAGAGCAGATGAATATTTTCGTTGCTTGGATAATTTTAGCGATAAATGCGAGCGAGGTCCCGTGTTGCTGAATACAAACGGAGCTATTGCTTTGTTTGGCTGGGTTGCGGAAGGTGAAGGGCGTTTTATGGAGAGTTTGCATAAGCCGGTGACAAAAGAAAATTTTAGGCGTGGCAATCTTCGACTTGTTAAAGATATTTACTCATTAAATTCAAGGTTTAGCTTGGGCGATGTTGGTGGAGTTTCCAATCTTATGACCTATGAACCTATGGGTGGAGTTCGCTATGAGCATCACGAAAATATTTTTTACCGCAATATCTCTACGGAACGGCATAAAGTAAATTTCTTTTTGCAAAAAGCCTCTCGCGTAGAAATTCATATAGACGGTAATTTTTACAGACGCTTTCTTTTGCCTGCAGGTTTTCACGAAATAAGCGGCTTTTCGGGGCGTGCAGGGGCAAATACTGTGCAGATTTTTATACATAAAGAAGATGGCTCTTTGGAGGAAGTTAAATATGAATTTGAATTGGGAGATGGTAGTACTCTATACAAAGGAGAGCGGCGCTATTCTCTAACCGCAGGATTTATGCGTACGCCCACCATGTCTGGTTTCGAATATCATGCAGATGAGCCGGGGCTTAACGCAGAATACATTTACGGTTTATTCCATTCCTTAAGCGCAGGTTTTTTATGGCAGTTTTCCAAGCAAAACATGGTGTCCGGGCTTCAGCTTATGAATTCCAATATTCTCGGCTATACTGAACTTTTTGGGCTTGTGAGCAAAGACTCGTTAAAAATGGGGCAAAGAGCAGAAATACGGCATTCTGCAAATGTAAAGATATTCAGTTTTTCTTTGCACGGTTATATGCAAAACTCCACATATAATCCGTATTTATTTCAGCCGCAGTATGGTGTATCCTCCGAGTATGCCGGGTTTATGGGCAGTTCGGGCATATCCTACAAAAATACCGGATTTTCCATTAATGGCGGTGCTTATTTCAATCGTGAAAATGAAATGCAAAATCCGATTGATTACCGTTATGGGCTAGCTTTGTCCCAGTATATATCCGGTTTGTCTCTTTATGCTGCTTATGGTAAAAGCATAACAAAAGCAGGAACCAACACAACTATTTCTCTAAATGCAAATTATGGATTCGGAATGAGAATTAAGAATCATAGAATAAATTTATCAGTTGGCGCAGATAGCTATTATTCTCATGCTTTACAAGAGTATATAAAAGATCCATATTATGATGAAAATGTAGGAGAACCGGAAACAGAAGTTGTTGAACAATCTGACTATACTTTGCACAAAAGGGCCGGTTTAGGTTGGGGTTGGTCTGATGGTGGCAACAATGCAGGAGGGCAGAGTTATTCCGCAAATGTTTTCGTGCAAGACAGTTTTACCAATCCGAGTATTAATTTTAATGCCAATAATTATTTTAACCGTCTTCAAACAAACGCTTCATTAACTTATTACAATCAGGCAAGCGTGTTTAGGGCAAATGCAGCAACATCCTTTATGTTTGCAGATGGTTTATGGGCCTTCGGCAGACCGGTAAGCCGTGGCTTTATTCTTGCAGATGTTGACAAGTCTCTAAGAGGTTCTACTGTACTAGTAAACTATTCGGCTTCGCAAGATAAAAGTTTAAGCCATAGCGGTTGGTTAGGTGCAGCTTATAGAAATAGCATAGCAAATTACCGCCCAACCACAATAAACCTCCGCCTAATCGACATGCCGGACGGCGCATGGCTTAATCAGAGCAAATATTATGTAGCAGGGCATTACAAACAGGGCTACGCCTTGCGCTTGGGCAATGAAATGCGTGTGCTTATGCAAGTTCGTTTAATCGACGAAAAAGGCGGTTTGAGCAACTTCTACGCCTCTGTCTCGCATATAGATAGCGAAGGCAAAGCTACGGACAAAGACAAGCGCATAACCTTTACCAGCAGAGACGGCATATTGCAAATTGGCGACCTTGTTCCTGGAGAAAAATATCGAGTCACATTCGACCCAAGCACTTATATAAAAGATATAGACATTGAAATACCCAAAGACTCCGAACCCTTCCTAGAACTGCCGGATATAAAAGTGAAAAGAGAATGATTCACGCCATCAAATCCAACACATCTCCGCCGTCCAGCTTAATCGGATGACCGGCGGGCGTGTTCGTCTCCGGCTGAGTCTCCTCTTCACCTTGCTTTTTTTTGCCCTGCTGCTGCTCCTTGTCCTTTTCATTACCGCCGTCTGGATTTAAAGCATCCATCTCGTCGTTTTTTTGGACGGAATTGTTTTTCAACTCTTCCAAACGCTGCATCTCGGCCATGGCTTTTGCTATGTCGCCAAAAGCCTTGCCTTGTTCCATAGAACGCATCTGAGACATGCTGTCCGAACGGTTCACCATGTCTTGGTTTTGTACTGGAGGAAGCATAAAATACCTCTCTGATTACAGTTGCAATTGCAATTTTGCCTTGAGTTTCAACATGGCTTTGGAATGTATCTGCGAAACCCTACCCTCTGTCAAATTCATCGCAACCCCTATTTCTTTCAATGTCATCTCCTCGTAGTGATAAAGCGCTATCACCTGTCTCTCGTTTTCCGGCAATGCCATCAAAGCATCTGCCAAAATTTTCTTGGCCTCTTCCATGCCAAGCCTGACCAAAGGATTTTCCACTGTAGTATCTTCAATAGTTTCTATCAAAGTCATATTAGTGGATTCACCGTAATTATCAGAGATCACTTCATTTAAAGAAACTATAGTCGTAGGAGCTACTTCGCTTAAAAGATCCTCAAATTCTGCCGGCTCTAACTTCAAATGAATCGCAACCTCGCTGTCGTAAGGAGTACGCCCAATTTCCTTTTCAAGATCGGTGTAGGCATTTTTTATCATTCTCGCTTTTTGCCTTATTGAACGTGGAATCCAATCCTGCTCTCTGAGGTCATCTAAAATTGCGCCCCTTATTTTATGCGTCGCATAAGTTTCAAATTTCACTTCTCTGCCGGAATCAAAAGATTCAACCGCTTTTATCAAGCCCATTACTCCGGCTCCAATCAAGTCGCCAAGGTGAACGCTTTTAGGCAAATTAATGGCCATTCTCTGCGCAGTATAACGCACCAAAGGTGTGTATTCAGCGAGTAATTTATCGCGAGCATTCTGGCTGTCATGCTCTTTATATTCGGTCCAAAGGGTTTCAAGGTCCATCTAATTTCTCCCTTTCCTGTGCTTTTAACCAGGCCTTTTCTTCCGGGCTAGGTTCGGTTACATGATAAGATAGTCCACCATCTATTCTATCGGCATTCTTCTCTTTAGCATCTAATAAAATTGTTTTTAAAAAAGTATCAACCAGCATAACAAACAATAACCAAAAAATTCCGCTCACTATAACTGCTTTTATAAGTGCAAAAGCCAATTCCGAAAATGATATGGAAGGTGATAAAAGCAAATCTATCAAAAGCACAGACCAAAACGCCAGTATCACAAGGGTTTTGGTAATTGCATTTGTAATCTGTCTAAGTTCCATTTTAAACCTCCGCTATTTCAAAAGCCACTCCGCTATAATTTCCTTCTCTGCACTCACAATATTGTCCGGGCTTTGACCGTTTCCTATGTAAGAAAGCGGTATTTCAAATTTTGCCGGTAGCCAAAGCAAAGCCCCTTGCTCGCAAGCTTCGTCTTGCTTTGTGAAAATTATGCGATTCGCTTTTAGAGCCACATAAATCTCCGCCGATTTTTTTAAGTCGCTATCGCGCATGTTTAATGGTAAAACCAAATGCACTTCGTCCGGACGAATGGCATCGTGAAATTCCCTGATCTCTTCTTCATGTTCGGTATTTCCCAAGCTACGCCCTGCGGTATCTATCAAAACTAAAGACTTGTCTCTCAACCTTTCAAAAACTTCCGGCACTTCTTCCGGTGAATAAATTCTCTCAAGCTCTATGTCTGCGGCGGCGGCGAAAGCTTCCATCTGCTCCAAAGCTCCCATGCGGCAGCAATCGGTTGTCACTATGGCAACATTTTGGTTGCCTGTCACTGTGGCTCTGCCGGCCAGCTTGGATATAATTCCGGATTTTCCGGCACCGGCCGGACCAATAAACATTTGCACAAGCGGCCTGCCTTTGCGAAGCCTTGGGCGTGAAGCTATGGAAATTCTGTTTGCCAGAACTTTTTTCATCTGCTCGTTAACGGAAATATTGTCCCTTGCATTTGCCGAGCAAAGAATCACGGCTTCTGCAAGCAAGTCCTGAACTATTTGCGCAGACAATCCGTTTTTTGAAAGCTTGGCCGCAACGGAACTGAATTCCTTGGGAATCCTGTCTCGGACAACCCTTACCCCTTCTAAAAAATCATTTCTGGTTGCAGCAAAATCTTCCCTCAATTTTTTCATCTCTTCAAGGATGCTTTCCATGTTACTGATTAACTTGTCATTTGCTACTGGCGGTAAATTTCTCTCAACCGGTTTGGGCTCAATGGGTTTTGCTCCTATGGTTTGCCACTCTACCGGCCTTATTCCCTTGTTGTTGTATGTTGCAAGTTTTCCGGTATCTCTGCCTTTGCGTGGTGGCGGTGCCTCCGAAATATCGTCTAAGGTTGCGACTATTTCAACTTTTTCGTTGGGATTTTTGGAATGTTTAAGTTCACGCTGCTGCAATATAAGCGCGTCAGGGCCAAGCTCTTCTTTTATTCGCTGTAAGGCCTCGCTGAAGGAGCCCGCTTTAAATGTTCTAGTCATGTGTTCCCAAAGTCTCCGCTACTGATATGTTAACTCCTAAAGGAATTTCACTGTAAGATAAAACTACTAAATTTTGAAAGCTGCTTTCCAATAATTTTTTCAACGGATAACGTATATTCGGCGAACAGACTATTATAGGTTGCTCGCCTATGGCCTGGATTTTAGTTTGAATAATATCCATTCGTTCCAAAATGCGCCCAACCAAATCCGGCCTTATCACCAGCCTGGGGCCTCTGTTTGTGGACTGAAGTGAAGCTTCCAGCATCTGCTCCAAATCAGGCGCAAGGGCTATAACAGACATTTTATCGTTGTTTATGTATGGTTTGCAAATTTGCCTTGTTAAGCCAAGCCTAACCTGCTCATTTATGAACACTGCATCTTTTGAAATTTTAGCGGCATTTGCCATCAACTCAAGGATACTGGCCAAATCCCTTATGGAAATTCTCTCTTGCAGCAGCATTTCCAGCACCTGCTGAATATCGCCCGTGCCAAGCATCGGGGTAAGTTCTTCTACAACTGCGGGGCTGTTCCGTTTAACATTTTCAAGCAGGGTTTTCACATCTTGCCGCATTAAAATTTCCGCAGCATGCCTGCGGATTATTTCCGTGAGGTGTGTTGCCAGCACTGCAGGCAGTTCAACCACAGTATAGCCGGCAAGCTCGGCTGCCTCCTTTTGACTTTCGGTTATCCATAGAGCATCTAAATTAAATGCCGGTTCCTTTGTTTTTATGCCCGGAATTTTCTGGCTCACATTGCCGGGATTCATGGCAAGGTAAGAGCCCATCATAAGCTCTCCTCTGCCAACATCGTTCCCTTTTATTTTGATAAGATATTCGTTTGGCGAAAGCTGAATATTATCTCTTATGCGAATGGGTGGAACTATCATTCCAATCTCGCCGGCCATTTGCCTGCGCAGCATGGTTATTCTTTCCAGCAAATCTCCGCCTTGGTTCACATCTACAAGAGGTATCAAGCCATAGCCTATTTCGAGTTCCATCTGATCAACTAGCAGGTAATCTTCAATTTTCTCTTCTCTGGGCAGGGCAGCGGCTTCTTCTGCGGCTTTTTTTGCTTTAGTTTCGTCTTCTATATCCTGCTTGCTTTTAACTCCGAATGCCATTTTGTAAGAGACAAATCCAAGGAGCCCGCCTATTACCATAAACGGAATAGTCGGCATTCCTGGCACCAAACCCAAAAGAAACATAACGAAAGCCGATACTGCAAGAGCCTTGGAACTTTGCGTAAATTGAGCGATCATATCCACGCCCATATTGCTTTTTGAAGCTGCTCTTGTAACTATTATGCCCGAAGAGGTTGAAATCATCAATGCAGGAATTTGGCTAACCAAACCATCTCCTATGGTTAACTTTGTATATGTTTCCACAGCTTCCGAAATAACCATATCCATCATGGCAACACCCAGAATGATGCCGCCGATAATATCCACGCCTATTATTATTATGCCGGCGATGGCATCTCCTCTAACGAATTTTGAGGCACCGTCCATAGCTCCGTAAAAATCGCCTTCTCGCTGAACATTTTCACGTCTTTGTTTTGCTTCTTCTTCCGTTATGTGTCCAGAATTCAAGTCTGCATCCACAGCCATTTGCTTTTGAGGCATTGCATCCAATGTAAATCTGGCAGCTACTTCCGCTATGCGTGTAGCACCTTTTGTTATTACCACAAACTGTACTACAACCAGTATTATGAATATTATTGTTCCGACTACTATATTGCCTGCAGTTACGTAATTTCCGAATGCAGCTATAACTTGCCCGGCTTCTGCTTGCGATAAGATAAGCCTTGTAGAAGCTATACTCAATGCCAGCCTGAAAAGGGTAACTATCAAAAGCATGTTAGGGTAAACTGAAAAATCAAGTACATTTACCAGCATCATGCTGGTCATCAAAACCAGCAACGCAATGCCGAACATAAATGTCAATAAAATATCCAGCATAACTGTCGGAATAGGGATTACCATTATAAGGACTATGCAAACAACTCCGAAAATAACAATAGCATCTTTGTGTTGTGTGAACGGATTGCTCGATATTAAATCTTTTGCTGCTTGCATTGATGGCATTCTAATCCACTTTTTGTAGGGTTACGTTTAAATTCGGTAATGTTAAGCCTGTACCGGAAGCCGTCACTCTTCCCAGGCTGTCCAGCCGCACTGTTTTGCCGGCATCTCTATCCACAATCCATACGCTGCCGTCTGAGGTAAATGCGCTAACCGAAACCGGTCTTTGAAATTCGTAATTGGCAGGTATTCCGTTTGCAACTGTTAAAATAGTATCTTGCAAGTTGCCTCTGAATGGGCCAGCGAAACGGTAAACTTTTCCCGCTACTCTGTCTGAAACCCATACGCTGCTGCCACTTGCCGAAACCGAGTACGCATCTCTAAAGCCTTTTATGCTTGCCCAAACTTTTCCCGAAGTATCTATGGCAACCACTCTTGAACTGTCTGCAACCCATGCAATTCCGCTTGCAGGGGCCAAGCTTACCATGGAGGGGCGTTGCCAGCTATATGTCAAATATTTTACGGTGAGGTCTTCAACATAACCTACTATATCGTTTTTAGGAATTGCAAACCAGGTTAAATCGCTTTCAAATTGATTTACTGCCAGCCCTTCGATTATTCCGAGTATATCATCGTTCGGAACATCAGAGGTACCGAGTGAATTTCCATCAAACGGAAAGCGTTGCAATCCGGATCTGTCTGCAACCCATACATTGCGCCCTTCCACGTTAAAGGCTACTCCGGTTGGCGATTGGAAATTATTGTTTTTATACAGTTGTTTTCCATGAGTGTTGTAAATAGCAATAAAGTTTTGCGACTCGTCTGTGACAAATAATGTTCCGTCTTTTGAATTAAGGGTGAGAGCACTTATGGAATTGAAATCGTCCTTTATTCGGGCAACTTCCGTGCCGGTTGGCGAATATTTTATGAGTTCATTTGCAGAAGCAACCCAAACAGAGCCTGATTCCGTATATACAACAATGCGCAGCTTGTAGAGCCTCTCCCCATAGGCACCGGAGTCTTTTATTTTCAATACCGAACTGTCTGCGATTATTTCATTTGGAGTCCATTCGTAAACCCAAAGCGAATCACTTTTTGATTTAGTGATCAGGCCGTTCATTATTTCCGGCATTGTCACTTCGGCATGGAACGATTTGTTAAAAGGTTTTTCAAGGCGAATTTCAATTTTCAGATTGCCTCCGGGATGGGCAGCTATTGTTAAAACCGAATCGCCGGGTTGTTCCAGCCCGTTAATAGAGATTCCTGTGATGCGAGGCAGAATATTTTTCACTTCAATAACAATGGGCAGGCTTTCCTTGCCGTTAACAATGGCAAAAACAGTATCTCTGTAATAATATGCAGTGTCGGTTTTGTTGCTGTCTTTTGCTGTGATGACAATTGTCGGTTGTGGCGCAGTTTCCCAGTACAGGAATGCAGTGTCTGCTTTTATGAGGTTTGTATTTGGATCAATAGCTTGTGTACGTTTTGCTATCTCTGCGCCTCTTAATCTTCTCCACTCTATTGCGCTTGCATCTGAAACAGGTTCTTTTAGTGTAATCCAAACGGGGAAAAGGCCGCCGTTATAGACTTTACCGCTCAAATGCGATTGCGGCTCCCATAAAGGTTCTTCGCTCTCCCTTGAACATGAAAGGAGAAATACAACCAGCAGCAGCAAAATTAAACGCATGGGGTTAATATAGAAAATTATACATATTTCTTCAACACATCTTTCCCGGCTGCAAAATAATCTATTCCGCTTGCTACTGTGACAAATGTTATAATTCCCATAACGGAATATGGCAAATACTCCCAAATCTCTATCCAATGGGGGATTAAGTCAATGGGGATTATTGCTCCTACCAGTATGGTTAAAATTCCGCCGCCCTGAATTGCGGTTTTCCACTTGCCGCTTCTGCGTGCCGGCATGGATACGCCCTCGCCTGCCGCCAAAGTTCGCAATGTTTCAACGCTTGCTTCCCTGAAATAAATTACCGCTACCATCCAAACCGGTGCGTAATCGGAAGCCAAAAAGCATAGAAACACGGTCATATTTGAAATTTTGTCGGAAAATGGATCCAGATATTTGCCGAGTGTCGAAACTTCTCCCCACTTGCGTGCCAAATATCCGTCTAAAAAATCTGTTACCATAAAAGCTACTATCATCACCAAAGCGAGAATTTTGAAAATCATGCTGTTGTCTTGATAGTTCAGGTTATTGTCGTAAAAAAACACCCACAAAAACACCGGAGTCAAAACTATGCGGCTCATGGTAAGCTGATTTGAAACGGAAAGCGGCTTGCGGTGAGTGGGGTCGCGATAATAGCGATAACCAAAGGATATGCAAGAAGCAAACATAAAAAGCATAGCAATTCCCATGCTTATTTGCTGGTAATACTCCAAATCCAAAACATAAACCAGCATAGTAGCATTAATGCTCAATGTAGATGCCTTGGACCAGAATCCGTTTGGCCAAAGAGACTTTCCCTCGCGCAGCATTGAAAGCGCATAAAGCGTTCTGGATACAACTCTGGCCAAAAGCATAACGCAGCCTACGGCAAGCATTTTCTCAGGTTCGTGGCCTTCCGGCAGCGAATCCCTTATAAAAAGGCATAACATAACCGCAAAGGCAAAAATGCCCTCAATAAATGATAGCCATAACTGGTAATATGGTTTTTCAATATCCTGCTGGCGAACCTTAAAATGCAAATACCATGCGCCTAGCAAAATGAGGCTTATATTTATTGATGCGAGCTCATTGAAAAAACGATGGTCTTCCCATATAAAATAAAAAACCGGTAAATATGCAAAAATGCGAATTATTCGCAACACCCGTCCGTATAATTGCCTGTCTGCTGTCAAAATACCTCCTCTGCGAGAACCAGGCTGGTACCCTGTTTCTCCGCCATGTTTTTCAGATTTGCAAAAAGTTCTATGCTTTTTTCCGTAAGATCAAACAGCAGAATCGCTTTGCCTTCTCTTTGCGCAGTTCTAAGAGCCTTAGTTATCAGAATCTCGGATTCCTCATCTAATGTGCTTTTCTTGCATCTCAGTCCTTTTTTTTCGCACTCTCTTTCCGATAAACTGACCGTTCTTCTTTTGGTCAAATCCCAAAACCATAATTTTTTTGCAAGCAGCACATTTGTAAATTTTTCAACAGCAGCCGGGTGAGTCAAAAATTCTTCTCCGTGAAAAGCCGCAAATCCGCTTGCGTTGTCAAATTTTCTCAGTTGTTCTCCAAGCCTGTCGGCAATCTCTTTTTCACTGGTTAATCCAAGCGAAATTTGATTTCTCTTTTCAATAGCATAGATCATTTCACGGCTTTCCATAGGTATCCAGGGAATTATATTTGCGTTTAGTTTTTTGCCGGCTTCCAAAAACTCAGGCCTGGAAGAAGGTATTAACAAACTGTATGTGAAATCAAGCTTTTCCAGCAGCTCCGGATTGTTCTTTAAAACTTTATTTTGTTCCCGCACGGCTAAAACCACAGCTAATTTTGAAGAATTCGGCAAATATAACGAGTCTATTATGCGAATTTCGGTTAACGGATAAACTCCCTGTTCGCTTTCGTATTTCAGCAATGCGCGTCCGTTTTTTATTTCTCTCATCTCAAGGACTTTCCCTTTGCATCTTTTAATCTCTCTTTGCGCTCGCAGCATATAGTTTGGTATTGACATCCCATTTGGCACAAGCCATATTTCTTCTGCAGGGAGAGCGTTCCAGCGCCTTATTTCTTTATGTACATTAAGCATTTTTTTGAGATTTTCATTCAAAAGCAAAACATCGCATTCATTAGCTTCGGGTACAGGCTCTTGACTTATACTTACGGATGGTTTTACCCTCAAATTGAGCAAAATCAAAAGTACGAGCAAAACTACTGCTGCGATAATTAGAAGTTTGAGCGGAATCCTGTAAAGCATTATTTGATAATATATAATTTTCTATATTTTAAGAGCACCTAAAATTTTTTGAAAGGACTAAGAAATGACAAAAAAAGGTTTTGGACTCCGCGAATGGATAATCTTAATAGTTGTCGCTCTTTCGGGCTACAGCTTGTGGCCCTCTATAGAGTACCACACTAAGCAGGGCGCGGAAAAGGAGAGTTTTGCCAAGGAGAATCCGAAGGTAGTGAAAGATGCTGTTAAATTCGGTTTGGATTTAGCCGGCGGTACCAGTATTGTTCTGGAGATTGACAAAAGCGAGCTGAAAGATGGCCAGGAAGAAGGAGTGCAGCGCCGCTCTTTGGAAATCATTCGCAACAGAGTTGATAAATATGGTCTTTCCGAGCCGTTGATTTACCCCATAGGTACCAGCCGTATTGCGGCAGACCTTGCAGGTGTGGATGTTGAAAATGCTCTTGAACTGGTTCAAGGTGTGGCAAAACTTGAATTCCGAATAGTTGCGGAGTCCGAAGTTGCAGCCAGAACTGTAGGTTTAATAGATAATTTCCTAAAAGGAAGCAATTTGCCAATAGAAGAAGATTCCGTTGCTGTTGAGCGAACTGAGGCACAGGTTGCAGTTGATTCTGCTAAGGGATCTGAAGATGGCGAGTGGGATGAAAGCGACCCTTATGGCAGAAGCAGGCCATCTGCGGATACTTCTGCTGTTGCAACTGAAACTAAAATAGATGCTGACAGTTTGGCGGTGGCAAGCACATACATAGATACTGAGCGTCCATTCTCCGCTTTTTTGGTTAATTGGAACTCTGATTTGGCGGTTCCGGAAAATTATGTTTCAAGAGTTGAAAAAATATTGTCCATGCCTCGGGTACAGGCTTTAATTCCAAGAGATGTGAATTTTGTTTGGGGTTATGATTATGAAGTGCAGAGCAATGGAAATAAGTTGAAAATGCTTTACCTGTTAAAGCGCCGCGTGGAAATGGACGGTAAAGAGATTGCAAGCGCAAGGCCGCAAAGACTTTCCGAGGGCTTTGATGCCGGCAAGGTTGGCGTATCGCTTCGCTTTAAGGGAATAGGTCCAAAGAAATTTGCTTCTGTCACAGGCAACAATATCGGCAAAAAGATGGCGATAGTTTTGGACGGGCAGGTCATGAGCGCGCCGGTTATCAAGGATCGCATTCCGGGTGGAGAAGCGAGTATTACAGGTTCGTTCACATTTGAAGAAGCCAAGCGGTTAGCCGATCAATTGGAGGCCGGTGCTTTGCCTGCTCCAATGAAGATAGTTGAGCTCCGAAACATCGGTGCGAGCCTTGGCGAAGAAAATATCAAGTCTGGTTTCGGTTCCGCTTTGGTTGGCTTTGCGATATGCTTGGTGTTTATGATAATCTACTATAACTTTGCCGGATTGGTGGCAAACGTGGGTATTTTCATAAATATGTTGATGATAGGTGCGGCACTGTCATTATTTGGTGCAACGCTCACGCTTCCCGGTATTGCTGGTATGCTGTTAACTGCGGCTATGGCACTTGATGCGAACATTCTTATTTACGAGCGCATAAGAGAAGAATTACGAGCCGGGCAAATGGCCAGAATGGCCGTGGCAAAAGGTTACGAAAAGGCATTCACTGCGATTATAGACACGAACTTGACTACATTCCTTGTGGCGTTTATTCTTTATAAAGTTGGTACAGGTCCGGTAAAGGGTTTTGGTTTAACATTGATGATAGGTATAGCGGCATCGCTGTTCTCTGCATTGACAGTTACCAGAGCGATTTTTGATCTTAAGCTTTCCAAGCACGATGCGAAGAGTGTAAACATTGGAAATGGCATAAAGTGGCTGCAAGAGGCAAAGTTCCAGATTGTTTCAAAGCGTGCAATTTGGGCAAGGCTTTCCATTACGATATGTGCAATTTGCATTGGACTTGCAATTTTCAAAGGGTTTGAGTACAGCATTGATTTCACCGGCGGTTTGGTTTACACTGTTGAATATTCCGATAGTGAGCAACATGTGGACAGGTTGAAGGGTACCTTAACCAAGGATAATTTTAGCGATGTGACAATTCGTAAACTTGGCGGCACAACTTTGAATCAGTATATGCTGAGCATTCAGACTTCGCAAACAGACGAGGCAACTGTTAATGCAATGACCATAAAGCTGAAAGAGGTTTTAGCAGGAGCAGGTTCTCCGGTAATTGTAGCTCAAGATGTTGTAGGCCCGACAATAGGTGGCGAACTTCGCTTTAAGGCTATTCTTGCGATTATTTTGTCATGGCTTGGCATAAGTATTTACATTTGGGCACGTTTTGGAAAAATGGGTCTTGGATTTGGCGTTGGTTCGGTAGTCACTCTGATTCACGATACCATATTCTGCATAGGTCTTGTAAGCTTGTTGAAGCTCCCTATAGACGGTGCGATGATAGCTGCGTTCCTTGCTATGATAGGTTATTCCATTAACGATACAATTGTTATTTACGATCGTATTCGTGAGAACAAATTGCTTGCTAAGGAAACCATGGAAGATCGCATTAACATTTCGATTAACCAGAGTTTGTCGCGTTCAATAATCACCAGCGGTTCTACATTATTTGTGTGCATAGTGCTTGCGGTTATGGGTGGTTCCAGCATTCGTGACTTTGGCATAGTCATGTCGGTTGGCGTTGCTGTGGGTACTTATTCATCGCTGTGCATTAGCGCGCCGTTCCTGCTTTGGTGGAGCAAGAAGTTTAAGAAGGGCATGGGGTAGGGTAAAAATCTGGCACGCTTTTTGCATAACCAAAGGTATGGCAGATAATCTTATTTCCACCGCTACCCGTGACAGGTTATTTAAAACAAATACCCGCATGTTGGTTTATAAAAGCCTGGATGCCAGCGCAATGCGTGGGCGTGCTATTGCACAGAACATCGCTAATGCCCAGACTCCTGGATATAACCGTGTTGAGGTTAATTTTGAGGATCAGGTGCGTGCAGCTATGAGAAAACAGGTTGAAGGAAGGGTAACAGATGAAAAACACATGGAAATAGGCCGCAAAGCTTCCATAAAAAAGGTTGAAGCCTACGCTTTTCGCCCGAATGACCCAACAAAACCCGGCGAAGTGAACAATGTGGACATAGACATTGAAAACGCAAAAATGGCAGAAAACCAGATTCAGCACAATTATAACATGCAATTCGCAGGTTTCAGCAAAATACAAGCCGCTATAAAAGGCCAGGTGTACTAGGCTAACTTATCCGCAAGCAAAAGGGCGTCTCTAAGCGATGTGGGATCTGCCTTGTTTTTACCGGCAATGTCAAAGCCAACTCCGTGATCTACGCTTGTGCGCAGAACAGGAAGTCCAAGCGTTGTGTTTACCCCACCTACTTTGCGAATGTCTCCCAAATTAAACGCAAGCGTTTTTGTCACCACATGCCCCTGATCGTGGTACATGGCTATTACGCCGTCAAAAACTTTACTGCCCAACTGAGGAAAAACAACGTCGGCGGGCAACGGGCCAACTGCGTCGATTTTCATAGAACGGAGCTTTTTAACCGCTGGCATAATGCTATGAATTTCCTCTTTGCCAAACAAGCCATGTTCGCCGGCATGGGGGTTTATTCCCGCAACGCCGATTTTAGGATGTTTTATGCCCTTGTATTTTTTCAAAAATTCGTTCAACAGTTTACCTACCTTTACAATTCGCTCTGGTTTAGCTTTTTTTATGGCCTCGGCAAGAGAAACATGGGTGCTAACATGCGCAACAACCCAGTCCCCGTGAACCAGGGCAAGCACGGGTTCTTTATCGCCGCACATCTCGCCTATAAACTCAGTATGCCCCTGAAAATTCGGAATGGTTTTTTCCACCGCCTCTTTGCAAATAGGGGCCGTTACCACCGCCGCTGCCTTCCCGGCAATCACTTGCTCCACCGCTTGCCGCACCCAGGCAATAGATGCTGCGCCAGCCGCCTTTGAAACCTTTCCGGGCTGCACCTTGCCTTTGAAATGTTCGCCAAACAAAACAACAGGATGTTTGGTCTTAGGTAAATTTGCCATAAGTTTGCGACAAATTTCCGGCCCAATGCCGTTAGGATCGCCCATGGTTATCAAAATAGGTTTTTGCATAGCACTAATTTACTAAATTCTTTATCCTATGCGTAAATGGACCATTGATGACTCCCGTGAGCTTTACAATGTAAAGGGTTGGGGAATTTCTTACTTTGACATAAACGAACATGGGCACGCTACGGTTGCTCCATTAAAGGACGATGGACCCATAATAGATTTGGCAGATATTATGCGTGAGCTTTCACGCAAAGATATAGCTACGCCTGTGTTGCTTCGTTTTCCTGATATTCTGGATTCAAGAATTGAGAAGATCAACAATTGTTTTGAGAGAGCCATAGAAGAATATAAGTTTCAGGGTAATTTTTATAATGTGTTCCCGATTAAGGTCAATCAGCAGCGTGCGGTTTTGGAAGAGGTTTTGCAACATGGGAAAAAATTTAATATAGGCTTGGAGGCCGGCTCTAAATCAGAGTTGCATGCTGTGCTTGCAAATGTGGATAACCCAAAATCACTAATCGTTTGCAACGGATATAAAGATGAGGATTTTATAGAGCTTGCATTGCTTGCGCAAAAGATGGGGAAAAAGATTTATCTGGTTGTTGAAAAATTCAGCGAACTGGTGCTTATAATTAAACTTTCAAAAAGGCTGAAAGTCAAACCCAATATCGGAATTCGCATAAAGCTTGCTAGCAGCGGCTCCGGGCACTGGGAGGAATCCGGTGGCTATCAGAGCAAGTTTGGGCTTGGCAGCTCGGAGCTTATAGATGCTTTGCAGTATATAAAAAACAGGGGTTTCAGCGAATCTGTTAAGCTGATACATTTTCATTTGGGCAGTCAAATAACCAATATACGCCACATAAAATCTGGGCTCAGGGAAATTGCGCAGTTTTATGCAGAGATAAATGCATTGGGCTTTAACATAGAGTTTGTGGATGTGGGTGGAGGTTTGGGCGTTGATTACGATGGCACAAACAGTACTCATTCCAGTTCTGTGAATTATTCCGTGCAGGAATATGCAAACGATGTTGTTTACGCAATTGCTGAAACTTGTGAAAGGCTTTCGCTTGCGCATCCCAATATTATCGCAGAATCGGGCCGGGCACTAACCGCTCATCACAGCTTGCTGGTTTTTGATGTTCTGGAACGGACTGCGCCTGCATATTTTGAAGACGCAAAAATGGAAATAACAAGTGAAAGCTTGGATGTTCTAAAGGATTTGCATTCTATTTATAAGAGCCTTGTGCAAAAGAATTTGAATGAGAGTTGGCACGACACGGTTCAATTTCACGATGATGTGCTGAACAGCTTCCGCATGGGAACCATAAATCTGGAAAACCGAGCCATTGCGGAGCGTTTATTCTGGTCCATAGCTCGCAAAGCGCACCGCATTGCAAAAGATATGCGCCATCCTCCATACGAGCTTGATGTGTTGCCTAAGTTGTTGGCAGAGAAATATTTCGGAAACTTCTCCCTTTTCCAGAGCTTGCCGGATGCCTGGGCAATAGACCAGGTTTTTCCGATAATGCCTATTCAGCGTTTGAATGAAGAGCCTACTGTGGAAGTTACTATTCAAGACATCACTTGCGATAGCGATGGAAAAATAGAATTGTTCGTGAATCGTGGCGAAATAAGCAGAACATTGCCTCTCCACACCTTAAAGGAAAATGAGCCTTACTATCTGGGTGTTTATCTGGTTGGCGCATACCAGGAGATTTTGGGTGATTTGCATAACTTGTTTGGAGACACGAATGTTGTGCATATAGGCTGCAAAAAGGATTCTTACGAGATTGAAAAGATCATTGCCGGAGAATCTGTTTCCGATGTGCTGGAATATGTGAATTTCTCGGATAAGGTTCTTGTGCGCACAATGGAAAACTGGGTTAAGGACGCAATTCAGGACGGCAAGATTTCCAAGCAGGAAGGCCGGGAATTTTTGAGCATTTACCGCTCCGGATTATATGGGTACACTTATTTGGAGTAATAAAGGCAAACCCTCTACCAGAGGCTCATTCATGTGAATGGGAAAATTTTTCTACTTTCCACCTTCATAATGAATAAAACTCCTTTTTTGTTGCTAGCCCTATTCTTTGCAGCTTTTGCCCAGCAGACTTCTGTTGGAGCATCCAAGACCCGAGCCGCAACGCCTCCTGTTTCTGGTGGCATAAGCGGTGTTCAGAGTTCAGATGACTATTACGAGCTTGAACTAGAGAGATTTCATTTGGTAAATGTGTCTACGGAGCCCTCCGGTGCAGTTTTGAGCTTCAATGGTGAGCCGGTTTCTGGCTGCGCTCAGTCTCCTTGCAAGGTCCAGCTTGCTGAGGGCCAGGTTCGTATAATTGCTGTTCTTGAACAATACGATAGGATTGACACGGCAGTGTCGGTTAAGCAAAGCAACCAGAGCGTTAACATTAAGCTTAAAGCTAACTTTGGGGTATTGGAATTGAAGCCAGCCTATTCTGATGGCCTTGGTAGGAGCGAAGGTTGGGGTTTGAGCATAAACGGCAAATCAGCTTCTTTGGGAGAAATCCGGTTGTCTCCTAGCAAATACAATGTGCGTTTGAGCCACAGATGCTATGAGGACATAAGTTTTGATGTAGGAATAAACAAGGGAAGTCGTGAAGTTTTTGACATGGAAAAACATATTAAGCTTAAGCGCGGTGGCTTGGTTCTTAGCGCAGAGAAGGCTGGCCAACATGTTGGCCAGCCAGTGTTCATTGACGGGCAGCAGGTTGGCGAAACGCCCTTCAGTGGCACGGTTGCTGTTTGCTCTGTGGTTGAGATAGGGCAGAGCAAGGAGAAGTTAGCAGCCAAGCTGGAGCACAAGCAGACTGTCAGGCACACGCACAATGTAGCGAGCGGTGGTGGTAACGTAGGTAACATGGTGTTCGTTAAGGGCGGCACATTCACTATGGGCTGCACCAGCGAGCAGGGTAGCGAATGTTATGACGATGAGAAGCCGTCCCGCATGGTGACTGTAGGTGATTTTTACATAGGTAAGTACGAGGTTACGCAGAAGGAGTGGCGTGATGTTATGGGCAGTAACCCGAGCGGTTTCAGTAGCTGTGGAGACAACTGTCCTGTGGAAAATATAAGCTGGAACGATGCACAGGAATTCATAAAGAGGCTAAACGCCAAGACAGGCAAGAGGTATCGCTTACCCACGGAGGCTGAGTGGGAGTATGCGTCCCGTGGCGGTAGCCAGAGCAAGGGCTACAAGTACAGCGGCAGCAATAACATTGATGCCGTGGCTTTGTACATGAGCAACAGTGGCAGAAAGATACAGCCAGTTGGCACCAAGC
>Ga0209755_10003202_pt1 | contig 20855 bp, 18 predicted proteins | sample TergutCo191P1_FD_187301 | JGI IMG/M metagenome (GOLD analysis project Ga0209755, IMG submission 187301) | Cornitermes sp. P1 segment gut microbial communities from Petit-Saut dam, French Guiana - Co191P1 (SPAdes) (version 2) | ecosystem: Host-associated > Arthropoda: Insects > Digestive system...
AATACCCAAAAGTGCGCCGCCCACTCTTATGATTCTAAACGCGCAACAGCCCGTAAGCGTCTTTTAAGTTCTTGTGCCGCCGTGTTTGCCGTCTTTGTCTTGTATGGCATAATATTGGGCGTGTCGTTCTTGTCTGTGCCCGACCGCGGTGTTATTGAAATCAGTGGTGCAGGTCACAGTATTCTTGTGGAGGCGGAGGAATTAAATCGTGAAATTATTGGTGTGTCGCCGCTTAAAAGCGGATACAGACATACATGGCCGTTTAGGTGCCCCGAATACCAAAGACGCCAAGGCATATCTCACTCGGGCGTAGATTTGGCACCACCGGGTTATGGTTCGGTTCCACACACAAGCATCCCGGTCTATCCCACAGCAAACGGTATAGTCCGCGCCGTAAACGTATGGACAACAGGGTATGGATATCACATAATTATCGAACATCCCGGTATCACAATAACCGACGCAAACGGCGTCCCGCGACCTGTGTTCTCGTTATACGCTCACCTTACACCACCGCTTACAAGTTTTACAAGTAACTCGGATTCAAGGTGGCGCGCCCCCATAAACGCACCTGCCCGTATGGTTGTAGGTACCGAAGTTACGACAAGCACCGTAATTGGCTGGATGGGTACGTCGGGAAATTCCAACGGGGCTCACCTGCACTTTGAAATTCGATTAAACTCTATAAATGGTTTGTGTGTCGACCCCGAAAAACATGTAATTCTTGACCGCCCCATTTGTCATACTATTGACGGTTACCGCGCCGGGCAAAACAGATGTGTTGGACGCATGGTTAACGGACAACTTGTGCTGTGCTCGGAAAGACCGTTGGGATAACTCGTATCAAATATCACCGCGTAAACGTATAAACAGTTATGGACAAAAAGTTTTTTATGGGTGCAAATACGGCAGATGGCGTAGTCCACTTTTTCGGTGAATTGGTGGACGCATACGAATTGAAAAAACTCTACATTTTAAAAGGCGGTTCCGGCATAGGCAAAAGCACGTTTATTCGCCGCTTTGCCACCGCGTTCGCCGACAAACACGGAGTAGACTACTTCTATTGCAGTGGCGACCCCAAAAGTTTGGACGGCGCAATAATCCCCGAACTTAAAATCGGCATAATCGACGGCACAGCCCCACACATGGTCGACCCAAAATACCCAGGAGTAATCGACGAAATCATCGACCTTGGCTGTTGCATAAAACCCAACAAAATCTCGAAACAAAAACTCCAAGAACTTTACGCCAAAAAATCGGCACATTACGCCGCGGCGTTCGACCACTTGCACCAAGCGCGCGAAGTACACATGGAACTTGAAGCCCTGTACAAAGGCAAAGTCGACTTCACCGAAGTGCGCGCAAAACTCGACGCCTGTATTGACCGCGCCCGCAACTTGTGACTTATTGGCATAAATTCCCGCCTTTTGGTTAATAATAAAACCAAAGGAGGGTAAAAAATGAAAAAAATGACATTGATTTCCATTATTGCTTTAACAATCGGTTTGGCAATGGTAGTCATTGGTGCAGTGTTTAACAGCATCACGAATTGGGGCGCAGGCTTCAATCCGGGCGCATTGGCTGACACTTTCCAAAGCGTTGGTTATTTCTTGGCTGCATTTGCTGGTATCGTATTGACCGCAATCGCTGTAAACCAAGCAGTTGCAAGCGACCGCAAGTAATTCCCCGACCAATCTAAAAAGCCTAGACATCTAGGCTTTTTTTGTATATCTTGAAAGAATGTTGTACGACAGACAAAACGAAGAAAACGCCGTCAAGGCATTAAAAGCAAGCGTCTACTGCGCGCGCAAAGAACGAACCGCGAAGTATATCGCGATATTTTTCGCGTTCGCAATTTGCGTCGCAGGTATTATCAACCAATTCCTGCGCTATATCGACGCGCAATGGTTTATCTTGGGCTCCGGTATCATTTTGGTTCTAAACGAATTTTTGCTTTTCAAAGCCCGACGCTTCCGTGTTGAAAGCGCTACATTGGGCGACATCTACGACGACCACGTCTACGGACTTACTTCCAACCGCCTTATAACTTACCCAATGGACCAAATCAAAATCGAACGTTACGCCGCCAAAGTCAAAAACCGCCGCGGCAAGTTCAACAGTTTCTATTGGAAATCCCGCGCCGCATCCGACGTCCGAAACGCGGTCTTTGAAAACCAATACAAGTTCTTCGCCTCCCGTTATAAACTTGTACTGTTTTGCCGTGGCTTTTTGTTCGCAATGTGGACCATATTCTTCGCCGCAATCATCGGCACTTGCGGTTTCTTGGATTACTCGTCCGGACTTTCGTTCCTCGACGCCTTCGTCAACATCATTATCCCAAGCCTTTCAATCATCTTCCTTATCGTGCAATCGTGGCAAACCCTGCACTACGACGCCCAATTCTACTCCAACGCCGTCAACCGACTTAACAACATCCGCAAAGAAGCCTCCACAGGTCTGTCCCCCGTGCGCCTTAACTCGTCCATGTACCTGCGTTCGGTGCAAGACGCCGTCTACGAAGCCCGAAGCGCCGGCAATACTTTCCCAAGTACGCTTGAAAAACTGTTTGACATCCGCGAAGCCCTCGCCGAAAAAGAACGTTTGGAAAAAGACAAAAAAGACGAACCCTACATTATCGAACCCCGCAAACGCAAGACCCCGCCCAAACCAACCGCAACCCAAAAGTCCAACAAAAAGCGTGTCGCCAACCTTAAAAAACCCGTAAAGAAAACGGTCAAAAAAAGGAGATAACTGTGATACAAGCAATCAATGTTTCATTACAATACGGAAAACGCATCCTGTTCAAAGACGTGAACTTAAAATTCGTCGCAGGGGAGTGCTATGGCATAATCGGCGCAAACGGCTCCGGCAAATCTACGTTCCTTAAAATCCTGTCCGGCGAAATCTCCCCAAACAAAGGCGAAATCGCAATCGAAAAACGCAAACGCCTTTCTGTCCTTGCCCAAAACCAAAACGCTTTCGACGACATGACCCCCGTAGATTGCATAATCGGCGGGCATGAAAAACTTTTTAAACTTATGAAAGAACAAGACGCCCTGTACGCACTCGGCGAAAATTTGACCGACCAACAAGGCGTCCGTCTCGCCGACATTATGAACGAATTTGCGGAACTTGACGGTTGGGAAGCCGACTCCAACGCCCGCACAATGCTTAACGATTTGGGCATCACCGACCAAGACATCCCCATGCGCGACCTCGACCCAAAACTAAAAGTCAAAGTCCTCCTCGCCCGCGCCCTGTTCGGCAACCCCGACATACTGATTATGGACGAACCTACAAACAACCTTGACCTTGCCGGCGTGCGTTGGCTTGAAGAATTTTTACTTAACTTCCGCAACACCGTGATAATCGTCTCGCACAACCGCCACTTCTTAAACAAAGTCTGTACCCACATATGCGACGTCGACTTTTCGCAAATCAACATGTTCGTGGGCAACTACGACTTTTGGTACGAAACTTCACAACTTATTTTGCGCCAACAAAAAGAAGCCAACAAAAAAGCCTCGGACCGCGCCGACGAATTAAAAGCCTTCATCGCGCGTTTCAGCGCCAACGCGTCCAAATCCAAACAAGCCACATCTCGCAAAAAAGAACTTGAAAAACTTACAATCGAAGACATCAAGCCAAGTTCCCGCAAATACCCGTACATCAACTTCGACATCGAACGTGACCTTGGTAACGAAGTGCTGTCCGTCGACATGGGCAAAATCTCGTTCCGCCTTAACAAAGGTGACAAAGTCGCAGTACTTGGCAACAGCCTTGACATATCCCGCTTCTTTGACAAAATCATGGCGGGTGGTAACGGAGTAACTTTTGGAAAAACCGTAACCCCTTGTTATCTCCCGTCTAACTACGACAAATACTTCAACGGCGTAAAATTAAACTTGGTGGATTGGTTAAAACAATTTTCTACCGAGACCAACGAAACTTTCATCCGTTCTTGGCTTGGTCGCATGTTGTTCTCCGGCGAAGAAGCATTAAAAGAAGCCCGCGTTTTATCTGGTGGCGAAAAAGTCCGTTGTATGATGGCAAAGACCATGTTACAACGTGGCAACTTCCTTATCTTGGACGAACCAACCAACCATCTTGACCTTGAAAGTATAACTTCCTTGAACGACGGAATGGAAAAATATCGCGGCGTCATGATGTTCGCAAGCCAAGACGAACAAATCCTTGAAACCGTGGCAAATCGCATATTTGAAATTAACGGGGATAATTTCGTTGACAAAATGACAAATTACAGTGATTATATAAGTAAGAAGTAAGGAGGTCACATGGCACGATTTCATAACATAGGTGTCGAAAATCAACCCACAATAAGCGACAAACAAATGTTGGACAGCGCCTTAAAGTTCGCAACAAAGGAACTTGATTTCAACACCGCAACAATAAACGACTTCGCAATCGCGATGATTGGTTGCAACTTGTCGGCAAATCAAATCCGCACACTTTTCATGGCAACAATGCAAGCCGTCGGCGCAAAATCCCGCGACGTAGACGTTGCCACGGTAAACATGACGGTAACACAACTTGTCAACAAACCACTTTTAAAAACCCGCAAGCCCGAAATGGAGCTAACGCAATGATAAAAAAAGGCAACGTAATCGAACTTGACGGCGAACGCATGCTTGTCGTCGCATTAAAAACCATTGGCAAACGCGACTTCTGCCTTGCCTCCATAATCGCAAAAAATATCGAATTCCGCGTCTTCTTGGTCCGCGTAAAAAAAGGCAAACCCCAAATCTCGCAATACTCCGCAAAAAAGCGCGACTTCACAACAATCCTTAATACATTGTTGGAGGTCAAATAATGTCATACATCACCGACGAAGAAAGACAACGACTTGAACAAATCGCCCGCGAGCGCGGACTTGGCGAACGCGCCACAATCGACGGCAAAGAAAAAGGTCAATACTACCTGCCACCCAAAACCCAAGTCGCCGAATCCCGCCACATCCCCAAACAACGCGTCCAAGAAGACTTCGTCGAAGCCTTGGAAACAAGCCCCGACGCAATCGCCCAAGTCACGGAAGCGCAATTCGGCAAAATCATGAAAGACCTTGAAAAGAAATTCGCGGAAAAATACATCGCCGAAGGCAACCCTCCCGACTTGGCATGGTCAAAAGCCCAAAAAGACATCAACGACCCAACCAAAGTCGACATCGCAAAAGTCCGACAAAAAGCGGAAGAACGCGCAATCAACGCACTTGGCGCATACGTCGGTATCCAAGAAGTCAAAAAAGAAAACAACATGGAGGTACACAAATGAACGAACAAGAACAACAAGAACAAGGCAGGGAAGTAACCCTTGAAGGCGGACAAACTTTCGAGTTTTTAAAAGACAGCGACAAAATCACCTTGGATTGCCGTTTCGCAACCGACACCACCGACCCCCAACGTAAAAAAGTCGTACTCATCGGCGCATACGAAACCGAAAAAGGCAAACAACTTATCGTCATCAAAGACCAATCCGTTTGGGATGCGTTCGCGGACAAATTGCCCACAGGCGACGAAGAAATCAACGTCGACGACTTTGCACCCGGCGCAAATTAAATGAATAATATTTAAAACCCTGCACACAATACTTGCATGGAAAAAAATATTAAAACAACGGAACACCAAAGAAACTCACGCGGACAAATCGACATGCCCGCAAAACAAAAGAAACAAAAATCGGCTTTCGTGCCCGTCGCCGTCACAACCTTGGCACTTGCATTGGGCGTTACAGGCTTGCTTTTACACACAAGCATCCGCAACAATAACGAAAACCTCGCAAAAATCAACGAACTGAAACAAAACCAACCTTCAATCGTGCGTTACACCGAAGACCAACCCCAACAAGGTGGTCACTGCGTAGGACCTGAATGCAACGACGTCGCCCCCGCTGTTGTGCCACAAACCAACCCAATCCCCGAACCACAAGAAATCCAACCCGAAGGCGGCTACGAAGAAATCGTCCCCGCATACGAACACAACAACTGCTCAAACGGAAAATGCTTTTAATTTTTTCTTGACCAACTCTTTCACATGCTCGCGACTTACCGCCAAATAAGCCCTTGGGTCAAACACCCCGGGGTTTTTTGAAAAGTACTCCCGCAAAGACGCCGTAAAAGCAAGCCTTAAATCGCTGTCGATGTTGATTTTGCGAACCCCCAAAGGAATCGCCTTTGCCAAAGTTGTTTCCGCCACACCCATAGCGTTCTCAATCTTGCCCCCGTGCGCGTTAATGGTGTTGACGTCTTCGGGCGTAACCGAACTTGCCCCGTGCAAAACAAGCGGAGTATTCGGTATCTCCTTTCGTATCGCCTCGCAAATATCAAAACGGAACTCGGGCGCAGACTTGTACTTGAAAGCCCCGTGCGCAGTCCCAATCGAGATTGCCAAACTGTCTACGCCTGTCTCGGCAACAAAGCGTTTGCAAACCTTCGGGTCGGTGTACTTTGAATCTGCGTTTTGTACGTGGTCTTCAATGCCCGCGATTTGCCCCAACTCGCCCTCAACCGAAACCCCGCGCGCGTGCGCATATTCCACAACCTTTTTGGTCAACTTTATATTTTCTTCAAAAGGAAAGTGGCTCCCATCAATCATCACACTTGTAAAGCCACTGTCCACTGCCGCCTTGCAATCTTCAAAACTTGCCCCGTGGTCCAAATGCAATGCAATCGGTACGGAAATGCTTTCGCTCGCGGCTTCGATAAGTTTGCGCAAGTACTTTATCCCCGCATACTTCACCGCGGAACTTGTCACCTGCAAAATTACCCCCACGCCCATCTCGTCGGCGGCACTTGTAATCGCTTGAATTAACTCCATGTTGTTGACATTGAACGCACACACCGCGCGCCCACGCTTTTTCGCGTCTTCAAGCAATTTTTTGGTTGTCACAATTTTGTTCATGTGTTACACTCCTTACATGAGTTTGGGGAAAATCTCATTGGTACTTCCAATATACAACGAAGTTGTAATTTTGCAACAAGTTTTGGACAAATATTTGGAAGACCTTAAAAAACACTGCCAAGATTTCGAAATCATCGCAATCAACGACGGCTGTACCGACGGCTCGGCGGAAATTCTTGCCGACTTCGCCAAAAACTACCGCAACTTCCGCGTGGTCAATTTCGACGGAAGATACGGTAAACAAGCCGCAATCAACGCAGGCATGGAAATCTCGCACCCGCAAAGCCAAGCGGTAATCTTGGCGGACATCGATATATTGAACCCAATCGGCGTACTCGGTCTTATGATTGACCACATCGACAAAGGCGAAAAAATCGTATACGCGCGCCGTGAAAATTTCGGTTTCGACAAATTCCGCGCAGGCACTTCCGACCTTTGGACACGTGTTGGCGCCAAGTTGTTTGGACTTGACGGCGTCTACACCGGCAAAGCAAACATCGCGGCATACTCGCGCGAAGTCGTCGACGTCATCAACGCGCTTCCACACCAAAACAAATTCCTGCGCACCATGGACACATGGATAGGTTGGCAAGTCTACTATATGTCCTACGCAAGCGGTTACAACAAAATCGAAGAAAAAAACATCGTCAAGCTCGCCGCAAAAACCCGAGCCGAACTTCCAATCGTCCGCTCTCAAAAGATAACAACCCGCGACCGCATCCGCGAACAAACCGCAACCCTTGATTATATGTGGGGATTTTTGGCGGCGGCTCTCGTCATGATGATTTTCGGTATCATCCACGCAACCATCCTTGGCGGAGCAACATGGACCCACCTTTTAACTTGGGTCACATTCACAATCTTGCTACTTCTCGCCCTAATCACCTATACCCGCGCAGTCCTTATCAAACGCGTAGGCATCATCCACCAAAACTCCCACCGCACTCTCTACAAAATCCAAAACGTCCTAAACTAATCAACAAGCCCCAACAAATAATCCGTGCTCTCTTCAAAAAAGTTTGCAAGCATTATTAATGTGTCCACCGAAACGGAACATCTGCCAAGTTCTATGTCGCCAATAAAACCCGAACTTACATTCAACTCCGTTGCAAGCGCAAGTTGCGACAATCCTTTTGCTTCTCTTAATTCTTTTACCCGTTGGGGTAATTTGTTTGTCATATATTAATAATAAAGGTTTTTAACAGAATTATTTTGACACACGTTGCCAACGTGCGCTATCATAACTCATGTGGCATAGTGTATACGACATTCTATATGAAGGACACCCGTGCCTTAAATGCGGTGGCGGTGTATGTGATGCTTGCGAAGAAGTCGCGCCAGCGGCGAGGACCAGTCTCGAAGAGACCGCGACGTGCGCCCGCCGTCGCGTCCCGCAGACGCAAGCGACGGATAAGCAAGTATCACATACCAAGCCACCCTCCAAATAAATGTCAGCCACCCGCACTTTTTTTAATTTCCCATGTTAAACTCCCCGCATACCAAAACAAAAGCGCACAAACTCGAACCTAACTTTGCTTTGTTCAAGTTTGTGCATTTGCAAATGCAAACCTAATCTTGGTTTGCAACAGTTTGCAAAAACTTGTTGCCAACTTCAAAAAGACCTTGTAAATTGAAATTACATTTTTGAAAAAGAAGGAGATTAAAAAATGACAAAAATTGCAATTAACGGATTTGGAAGAATCGGACGCCTTATCGTAAGGGACTGTCTTTCCCGAAAAGACGTACGCGTCGTCGCGGTCAATGACCCCTTTATCGACATCGAGTACGCAAAATACATGCTTACGCACGACACCGTACATGGTTTGCTTCCTTACGAAGTCAAAGCCGACACAAAAACCAACACACTCACCGCAAACGGAACGACAATTACGTTCTTCGCGGAAAAAGACCCAAACATGATTCCATGGGGCAAAGTCGGGGTAGACGTAGTTTGTGAAGCCACAGGCGTATTCACAACAACCGAAGCCTGCACCGCGCACATCAACGCAGGCGCCAAAAAAGTCGTCATCACCGCACCTGCAAAAGACAAGGAAACCCCAACATTTGTTATGGGCGTCAACCACAAAGAATACAAAAAAGATATGAAAATCGTGTCCAACGCAAGTTGCACAACAAACTGCTTGGCTCCGATTGCAAAAGTCATCAACGACAAATACGGTATTCCCGAAGGCCTTATGACCACGGTTCACGCCATGACCGCAACCCAAATGACGGTTGACGGCGCCTCAAAAAAAGATTGGCGTGGCGGTCGCGCGGCAAGCGGCAACATTATTCCATCTTCAACCGGCGCCGCAAAAGCCGTCGGACTTGTAATCCCCGAACTTAAAGGCAAACTTACCGGCATGTCTTTCCGCGTCCCAACTTTGAACGTGTCTGTTGTTGACCTTACTTGCAAACTTGCAAAACCCGCAACTTGGGAAGAAATTTGCGCCACGGTCAAAAAAGCCGCCGAAACCACATTTAAGGGTATCATTGCCTATGTCGACGAAGCCATCGTATCAAGCGATTGCATTGGAAATTCTTGCACATGTATCTTTGATGCGGGTGCGGGGATTTCATTGAACCCAAACTTCGTAAAACTTGTCGCATGGTACGACAACGAATGGGGTTATAGCACCAAAACCGTCGACCTTTGCGTCCACATTACAAAATAAGTAACCTTGACGTGCAAACAAATATCTTATAAACTACTTGTATGCCTATCGGACAATGGGTGGTTTGGATTGTGCTTATTCTATTGATAGCCTGCATTATCGCGGGCTATCGGTTTATGTCTCCGCGCTTTGGTAAAGCATTACTTGCATCACTTGTTCTGGTATTCGACGCGTTTCTTTTGACAAGCCTTATCGAAGGGCGTTATGGCACACAGACCGAAGAACCACTGGGTGATTACGCAACCTTGATATGGATTATGCTTTCCTTGTTCTTAAGTGTGGTTGCATTTGCGTTGGGATTTGTGATTAATTACAAAATCACCGACGGGGAGCGCGCCCGCAAAGTCTTCTTCAATATTGTGCTTTTCATTTTTATTCTTGCCGGCATTGTTTTTGTTTGGAATGCTATCGACGGAATGGTCGTGGGGTACGAAACGCGGTTGCCGGGTAATATCTGTTATCAAATGTCTTATGGGTTCCCGCTTGTATATTTTATGCGGGACAAATATCGCAAATGGGTGTTGCAATATTTTTGTTGCGTTACCATTTGGGGTGGGGCAACAACGATGATAACTGAATTATTTGCCGATGGACTTGATTGGAAGTCGTTTCATGCTACGATTGTTCATATAACGATGGTGCTTGTTCCAATTATGGTTGTTTTGACGGGGCAATATCGTTCAAACTATATTGACCTTGTAACGGGCACGGGTTTTTATGGTGGAACGATACTTGTGGCATATATTTGCAACTTAATTGTATGGGCGCAAGGTTCAACGGGTAATTATTTGGCATATGGCGTGCCTTTTATTGGTTCTGCATGGGTTGTATTGTTAATAAGTTACTTTATTTGTATTGCTATGGGCGCCGGATTGTGTTGGTATGGTTTGATCAAAAAACAAAAAACATCGGGTGAAATCGTTTGACATGGTTTGTCGAATTTATTAAAATTGACATGTGAACTTGGGGTCGTTACTTGGCAAAGCCATGAAAGAATGGTCATTCGCCAGATTTATGGAGGAAACGCTAAATGCCATCATGGGCATCTTCTATTTTCTTTGGTCCCTTATGGCATGGATCGTCGATGTTATCGAAGACGTATTCCGTAAACTTGCCGGCATGGACCCCGTTACAATGAAAGACCCAAGTGAACGATTAACAAATCCAGACGCCGCGGACAAGGTTATTAATCCGGGTGACGACATTGTTTCAATGGTCATCTCCACCCCGTTGGTGCAACAATTATTTCAAAACCTTGTCGTCGTTGCGGTTGCGTTGATTATGTTCTTTACGATTTTGCAAATCATCCGCGAACAATTCAAAAACAAAGACGGCGGAAACCCATACATGATGGTGTTTCGCATGTTCCGCGGTATGATTACAATGCTGTTTATCACCGCCGCAGTTTTGGTGGGTATGCAAGTTTGCGGTATTGTTTTGCGGGCGTTGAACTCCGCAACCGGGGGCTCGTCCGCGTCGGGGGCGTCGGCATCGATATTTCGGGCAATGTCTTATGAGGCAAACCGTGTCCGAACGGGAAAGTTGAGAATTAATAAAAATGGTAGCGTGATTAACTTTGGTCTTGCCACAAGCGACCTTGATAATACGGGAACATCCACAAATCGTGTCCTTGACCTGAGCGACATTCCTCCGGAAGATGAAGATGAAGATGAAGAAGACCGACCCGAAGTGCCCGACGACACGGTGGACAGTAATGGCGAAGCCACAAACTTTTATTTGACCCGCAGACGCGTCGAAACATTTATAACGGGATGGTCACACATACCGTTTATGAACGCCAATGGATTTATGGAATTGCCTTTTGAATTGCGCGACATAAGCGATAAAAAGCCAACGGTAGCAGGCTCGCATTACAACTATGTTTTGAACGTTGCGGGCAGGCGTACAAGCAATTCAAGCGGTAAGGCGAAAACGTTTACAAGCGACTTCTTTGGTGGAAACGCGCTTGGTGGTCTTGACGCGCTTGGTATTCCTTTGCCGGGGAACCTGACTTATAACGCGGTGAACGCCGACAAATATGCAGAATGGCTTGAAGGTTACATCAAATGGATGATGATATACCAAGGTGTTGTATTATTGGAAAAGTGGATAAGCGATTTCTTTGACCAAGCGGAATGGTTTGCACATAAACCTATGCCTGCGTGGATGATGATGCTTATCAAGATGTTGTTTGAATACTCGGGACTTGATGATGCCTCTGCCGCCGCAGGTAACGCCCAAGCCGAAGAAAAAAACCGTGTCGAGGGCGGGGCGCGCGGTGTCGATTTCCCAATTATAAAAAGTTACACCGTAGGTAAAAGCAACCTGATTGACGAGGCTCTGGGTAAAACCGCAATTGCCACGGCAAAGGAAGGTGCGTTGGCGGTTATCCAAACAGGTTTGGCGGAAATTTTCGCCGGTGTTATCGATGCAATTAATAAGGTGACCGGTGCAATCATGGGACCCGTTAATTCGTTCATTATTCAACTGCCGGGTATAGACGCCTTGCAACAAGCCTCGGACGAATTTAACAAAAATATGGCGGATTTTTATATCCCCGGAATATCCAACAAAAAGGCATCGGCAGACCAACAAGAATTGGATTTGAACGATACCAAGGTAGCAAGGACCACATACATGGCAAGCATGGGTATAAGCGAAGATGAAATCGACGGCAAAGGCATGCCAAGCCGTGCGACATTGACGCGCATGGGATTTGTGGAACGTACCGCAGATAACTTTGATTTTGATTTCGGCGGACGCAAAGCCGAAACCGTGTTCACGTTCGGTGATACCGACAGCGGTATTGCATCGATGTACATGGATGCGGAAGAACATTTAAAACAATTTGGACTTATAAACATATGGGACGAAGTAAATAAAAGCAAAGGGAAAAATGGAAAAACCGCAAATACACTGCGTACTGACGACTCTCCATTGGAAGATGCTGGTATGATAGATTTATCAGTATACAGAAGAAGCGCGGCGGCCGCAGATTGGATTGACCAAATGATTGCGCAAAAACCCAATTCGCCCGGAGTATCTTATATGACAACCCCCTTGGTTGGGAAGATCGCAGGTGAAAGACAAGTAGTTGTGGAAAACGAGATGGTTGTTTACGGAACTGTTGGTGGGAACAGTCCGGCAACATATCGCAATTCCACCATGGTAGGCAAGTTGTACGAATTCCGTAAAATGGATTACGTCGTTGGGTTCATGGGCATCATGATTGTTTTGGGTGTGTATTTGAATTTCGCATACGGTTTGGTCCAACGTTTGTTGGAAATGGTCGTTTTGTACATTATGTCCCCAATCACGTTGGCAATGTATCCGTTCGACAACGGTTCCGCGTTCGGTTCGCGTTTCGTGCAACCGTTCTATCAAAAAGCAATCGCGGTTTACGCGGTAATATTGTCAATCAACGTATTCTTTATGCTGTACCCTGTGTTTAAATCAATTCGGTTCTTCAACGACCCTAAAACGGGTGCGGCACCAGTACTTGGCGACGCGGACCCACGAAACCTTATGATGAACGCGTTTATGACGATATGTTTACTTGGGTTGTTGCCGAAAGTTCGTAGCAGTATCCAAAACATCCTTGGCGCGGAAAGTATCGAGGAAAAGGCCTTGGGCGACGTGTACAAGGGCATGAAAGAACAATCCTTCAAGGGTGTCAAATCTGTTGCAGGGCTTGCCGGTGCGATAGGTAAAGATGTCCAAGATCACGCGAAACGCATACAAAATGCCAAAACCCGCGTGGGTGCGCTTGCCGACAAACTTGGCGTTAAAGACAAGTGGGAAGCAACCGGCATTGGCAAGGCAATGAAGGAAGGCAAAGAAAAGCGTGAAAGGGATAAACAAGCCAAGTGGATGAAGAAGTCCGCCGGTATGACAGATGAAACGGGAAAACAACTTTCTATAAAAGAACGTATGGATTTGTATAAGCAACATGGTGGTGGCAAAGGTGTGGAAAAACATCTTAAAGGTCAAAAAGAAAAACACAATGCAATGATGGAATATTTCAAGGGACGGGAAGTAGACGGAATGGTCTTGCAGGATACTGCGGGATTAATCCGCGGACGCGATGGCAAGGTCCTGAACCATTTGCAAGAAACCTACGACAAAGACATGGCGAAACAAGCAAAGAGAAGTGCAATGTCAAATCATTATAATAGTACTGGTCGTTCGTCTATTACCGATAGTTTTGCGACAATGTCGGATGAAGATTACGCAAAACAAGAAGCCGCTTATGACAAAGAAATGGCAGAACGCGCAAAAAAAGCCGCGCAATTCAAGGCGTTTGGTGGGGCAGTATTTGGAACAATTGGCGCATTTGCTGGTGGTATCGCCGGCGAAATCGGCGGACATCACGAATTGTTTAAAGGTCACAAAGACACCTTTGGTCGCATGGGACAACGCAAACGTCAACGCGAACTTTGGGATCAATTGGATCAAGAAGACGCGGCCCGCGAAGCAGGACCATATGAAACGAAAAATCAATTGCAACGTGGTCGCGAAATTTGCGAACGTTTGGCACTGACCGCGAAAACGGCAGGGCTTGGTGATTTTAAACACGAAGACTTTGTAAAGAATCCACAATTAGTAAAAGATTTGGAAGTAGCGTTGCGTGGTAAATTGCAAACCACGGGTGCCGATGTGAAAGCCGCGCAAGCCTTGGTGGATGCCAACCCAACAGACGCAGGCGCGCAATTCGCACTTGCAGACGCGAAGAAACGGCAAAACTCTGCAGTAATGAACTATGACAGTTTAGTATCGGAATCGAACTTCCTTGCGGGCACAACGGATTATTTCAAAAGCACGGGTCAAGGTGGCAAATTTATGCAGGCAATTGCAGACCAAAGTATGTCGGAACGTGACTTTAAACACGACGATATATTCAATTATGAAGAACGCAAAAAAGCACGCGAACGTTCGGTTGTTGCGCGCATGACCGCGGGCGGTAACGACATCGTCAAAGATACGCACGGTATGCTGTCGTCTATGGACACCGAAGCCACCCGTTCGATTATCGAATCTCCGACTTTTGCGAAATTTTTCGGTCCAAATCCGGAAGAACGCGATTTGGCAAAACTGTCGTCAATGTTAAGGGAACTTTCGAAACAAGGTGCCGGTGCGGCTCACTCTATTGGATTTAATGTGGACGCAAGCGGTAACGGTCCGGATGCAGGTATGATCCAACAACTTATGAAAGACGAAATCGGCAAGAAGTTCACATTGCAATTTGGTCAAATGATGGGACGTTACGGCGGTGGCGACGAAACATCACGCATTATGGGCGACATGATGTACGTTGGTGTCAAACAAACCATGGCGGAAAACGTCGGCAAAACCGCGCAAATGTACGGGCAAAACGAACAATACTCGATGCAACAATGCCAAAATACTGCGGCAAGTTCGGCAAATGCTGTAAGCGCTATTGAAAACATGACGAAGGATTTGAAAGGTCTTCCGGATTCATTCAGGACTGCCATGGAAAACATGAAAACTATGTTCTCTAATCGAGACTACTATAACAACAGCGGTAATGGCGATGTATTTAAAGACGGTCTTAAAGAGATGAGAAAATCCATAGAGATGATGCGTGGTCAAAATCCATCAATGGCTGAATCTATGGAACGAAGAATGATGACGATTGAACAAAGCCAAGGTTCATTTGAATCGTACCACCAAAACGGCAACCTTGAAAGAATGTACAAGGGCATGCAAAACCGTATCACAAACGACGTTGACATCGCAATTCAACGACTTAAACAAAGTCAAGGACAACAACCCGGATAAGGCGGTGGAACAATGTCGGAAGCAGCACAACCAATAGTTCGGTACATACCCCGTAAGACTAAAATTAAAACCGAGTTTGTCAAAGGCATCACCGCGCACGACTTGTTTTGGCTTGGCGCGGGCGGCGGTATAACGCTTGGCATAGGCATGAGCGGTGCCGGCATAGGCGGATACTTGTTGGCGGCGGTGATCGCGATGATTACCGGCATCGGCATCATACGCAACAAAGACGGCGACCGCGTGTACAACATGATGTGGACTTGGTTCAAATTCCTGTCCTATTCCAAAAAGTTCAACAAGCAACCAAGCATGGGCGTAAAACCCATGGCAAGCATCATCCCGTACGAAAAAATCATCGAAGACAAGTACATTTTCTTTGGAACATATTACGGCGCGGTTTTGGAAATCGAGCCCATGGAATTCGGGCTTTTGGACATCGGGCGCCAAAACATGATTATCAACCAAGTCGCGAACTCCTTGCGCCGTATGAACGAAAAGCAATCCGCGTCAATCATTAACTTGGAGCGCGCGATGGTTTTGGACAGATACATCGATTACGAGTTGGACAAATACAATCAACTTGTCAAAAACATTGAAACGGGCGCCTTGTCGGAAGACGAATTGGAAGCCCGCGAAATTATCTTCGGCGAACGCGGCTATTTGTTAGAGCACATGAACGACGACGCCAAGATTTTCAAAAACAGTTTCTATTTTGTCGTGTATGACAGCGACAAGGAAATCTTGGAAAACACAATCAACGGCATCGCGGGCACGCTTGGGTCGGGCTTGAAAATCGAAAACCACCGCGTCAAAGGCAAAGACTTGGCGGTCTTTATGAAAAACTGTTACAACAAGAACTTTGACGAGCGTTCGGTGCGCAACATCACGGAAGAAAAACTTATGGATTGGGTCAACCCCGAAAAAATCGACATCGGTACCGGCAAAATCTCGATTGACGGCGTGCCTTTCCAAGGTCTTACCGTGACAAATTATCCGTTGGAAGTTTCAAGCGCGTGGGGTTACAACCTTTTTAACATGCGCGGGTGCAGAACAACACTTAACTTCCGCCAAGTCGAAAAATCCCAAGCCGAAAAAACCATAGACAAGGCGATTATCGAAATGAAGACCCAAATGGAAAACAGTCGCAAGTCTTCGTATCAAATCGAGCGCAGTACCCAACTTGAAACAATCACCGACCTTTTGTACCAAATCAAGCGTGGTAACGAAGCCGTGTACGATTGTAACTTTCACCTTATTGTGGAAAAAAACGAAGCCAAGGAAGTCAAAGCGAAGTTGAAAGAAGAGGGCTTTGTGTACAGCGAAATGTTTGGACGCCAAATGGACGTGTTCCGTTCCGCTAATATCTCGCGCATGGAGGCTTGCGACCAATACTCGCGCGGGATACCCACGACCACGGTTGCCGCGGTTTTCCCCTTTATAAGCGACATGTTGCAGGACGAACGTGGCATTTGTATCGGGCAAAACAGTTATCCCGTGTTCATCGACTTTTTCAAACGTAACGATGTCCGCGTCAACAGCAACATGATTATTATCGGTAAATCCGGTTCGGGTAAATCGTTTAGCACCAAAAGCATCCTGTCGCACCTTGCCGCGGACAACACAAAGATTTTCATCCTTGACCCGGAACGCGAATACGTCGTAATGACCAAGAACCTGCACGGCAACAGCATCGACGTAGGTGCCGCAGGTAAGGGGCGATTTAACCCTTTCCACATTTATCCTATGATGGTGGACGACATCCCAGATGCGGACGGCGACGCCGCGCCAAACCCTTTCGACGATACGTTTGAAACGCACTTGCGCTTTTTGGAATCGTTCTTCAAAGTCGTCATGGAAGGTATCCGCCCCGACGCTTTGGAAGCGCTTAACGGTCTTGTAACCGCGGTTTACAAACAAAAAGGCATTGACGCGTACACCAATTTCAACGCATTGACGCCCGACCAATATCCGATTTTTCAAGAGTTGTACGAACTTGCCAAGCGTTACCATGCCAACGCGGTGGACGAGTTCAGTAAGGTCAACTATCGCGTGCTTGTCACTTATTTGGAAAAGTTCGCGGAGGGCGGGCGATTCTCGGGTCTTTGGAACGGTCCCGCGTCAATCAAGACCAACGAAAACTTCGTCACGTTTGACTTTATGACGTTGCTTGCCAACAAGAACACAATTGTTGCCGACGCGCAAATGCTTTTGGTATTTAAATACCTTGATGGGGAAATTATTAAAAACCGCGACTATAACGCCAAGTACAAAGTGCGCCGTAAAATCGTCGTCGTCGTTGACGAAGCGCACGTCTTTATTAACGAGCAACGCCCGATAGCATTGGACTTCATGTTCAACATGGCAAAACGTATCCGTAAATACGACGGTATGCAAATCATCATTACGCAAAACGTCAAGGACTTTGTGGGTTCGCCCGCTATTGCCAAAAAGTCCGCCGCGATTATCAACGCATCGCAGTATTCCATGATTTTCGCACTTGCGCCCAACGACATGACCGACCTTGTTACGCTTTATAAAAACTCGGGCGAAATTAATAAGACCGAGCAAAACCAAATCACAACAAACGGGCGCGGACAATGCTTCTTTATCTCGGGTCCGATGAACCGAACCTTAATTCAAATCGATACAAGCGACGAGATACGCAAATTGTTCGAGTAATCAATCCCCGTCGCGGTCGGCGATGATTTCCTTGACTTTCATCATGCGCACAAGGTTGCCACGTTCGTTTTCCGAAAGTTTCAAGGTAATGTAATGGATGTTGTGTTGAATTTGCGGGATGACCATGTGCTCTAACGCATTAATCCGCCTGCGCAGGGTCGCGATTTGGTGCTCTAACATTGCGCAGGTTTTGTAGGTGCCGGCAAGTTCCACCAACTTTGGCATCACGGCATGCAATGTCGCCACCGCGCGGTCGAAATTTTGCGGAGTGGTTTGCAACGTGACGTTGCTTTCGGTCGCTGGCGCGGTGGTCTCCAACTTCGGTACTATTAAACCCATGATGTTGTGGGTGTTGGTTATAAGCGCGAATTCGGTGCGGTATGCCGCCACCGCATTGTCGATTTCTGTGGGGGACATACGCACCTTTGCAGACACGAAATGCCCCATAGCGCGCGCGATTTCTTGGTTAACGGTGTCGCGCAACTCGTCGCGGTCGCGCGACAATTCGTTTAATCGTCGCACCATTTCGTCCTGTTTGTCTTTCAAAAGTTTGTGCCCACGCCTTGCCGTCTTGTGACGCGCGATTTGCTGTTGACGCTGTAAACGCGTTGGACTAACGGTGATAGTATTCATCCAAATACTTTTCCTTTACGCGACGCAACTCTCCGCGCGGCAAAATTCGCAACAGCGTCCAACCCAAGTCTATGGTTTCTTGAATAGTGCGGTTGGTGTTAAAGCCTTGCCCGATATAGCGTTTTTCGAACTCGTCCGCGAAGGTACAATAGTCCTTGTCGATGTCGGACAGCGCCGTGTCGCCCAAAATCGTGGCAAGTTCTTTCGCGTCCTTGCCCTTTGCGTAAGCCGAGAACAATTGGTTCATGATGTCTGCGTGGTCGGCGCGCGTCTTGCCGTCGCCGATGCCTTTATCTTTCAATCGCGACAAACTTGGCAAAACATCAATCGGCGGGGTGACACCTCTTTTAAGAAGTTCGCGCGACAACACAATTTGCCCCTCGGTGATATAGCCTGTCAAGTCGGGAATAGGGTGGGTCTTGTCGTCTTCGGGCATCGTCAAAATCGGGATTTGCGTGACCGAACCCGTGCGACCTTTGATGCAACCCGCGCGCTCGTAAATCGTGGCAAGGTCGGTGTACATGTAACCGGGATAGCCGCGACGACTTGGAACCTCCTTGCGGGCGGCGGATATTTCGCGCAACGCCTCGCAATAATTCGTCATGTCGGTCATGATGACAAGCACGTGATAACCCAATTCGAACGCCAAATACTCGGCGGTAGTAAGCGCCATACGCGGAGTCGCGACGCGTTCAAGCGCAGGGTCGGACGCCAAATTAAGGAACATTACCGAGTGCGAAAGCGCGCCGGTTTGCGAGAAACTGCGTTTGAAAAAGTCTGCTTCGTCGTACGAGATACCGATTGCCGCGAACACCACGGCGAATTGCTCGCCTCCGTCCACGGATGCTTGACGGGCGATTTGCGCCGCCAACTCTGCATGCGGAAGCCCCGACATACTGAATATAGGGAGTTTTTGTCCGCGCACAAGCGTGTTCAATCCGTCAATTGAACTTACGCCGGTTTGAATAAAATTGTTGGGATAATCGCGCGCCGCGGGGTTAATAGCGGTGCCATTTATGTCCGCGGTCGTCGCCCCCAAAAGTCGCTTTCCGCCGTCCAAGGGCGCGCCAAGCCCGTTAAACACGCGCCCAACGATGTCGGGGGACAGCGCAATCGTCAAACCTTTGCCACGAAACGCGGCTTTGGATGTGGAAATTTCAAGCCCTTGGCTTGATGTGAAAAGTTGAACCACCGCGACGTTATCCTTGATTTCCAAAACTTTGCCGGAACGAAGCGACCCGTCTTTTTGTTCTATAATGACGGACTCGTCATAGCCTACGCCGTCCACGCCCTCGACAATCACAAGCGGTCCTACCGCGCTTTTTATGTTGGTATAATACTTCATTCGATTATCTCCTTTAACTTGGCGTATTGGTCTTTAAGCGGAGTATATGTGTCCACAGGGTCGAAAGCGTTTTGGTGAAGGAAGTCTTCGCGGATGTGTTTCGCGGTTTCCAAGATTTCGCGGTCTTCGTCGGACAAGGAATCCGCGCCCATAAGTCGCACGATTTCTTGCAACTCGGCTTCTTGTTGCAAAATTTTCAATGCCCGCGCGCGCAAAGGCACAAAGCCCGCACACACGTGTTTGATGTAATAATCTTCCAATTTGTCGGCGTAAAGCGAGTAACTTACCAACCAATCAATCGCGGGGAAGTGTCGGCGGTGCGCCAAAGAATATGACAACGCCCAAAAGGTTTTGATAATGCGCATCGTGGCTTGTGACACAGGTTCGGACAAATCGCCACCGGGTGGAGATACCGCGCCGATTGCGGTGACACTTCCATGTTTCCCCGAGCCCAAAACTTCAACAAGCCCAGCCCTTTCGTAAAATTGAGCAATGCGACTTGTCAAGTATGCGGGATAGCCTTCTTCGCCGGGGAGTTCTTCCATGCGCCCCGACAATTCGCGCAAGGCTTCCGCCCAACGGCTTGTGCTGTCCGCCATGATTGCGACATTGTAACCTTGGTCGCGGAAATACTCGGCGATTGTGATGCCTGTGTAGATGCTTGCCTCGCGCGCCGCAACCGGCATGTCGGATGTGTTGGCGATTAGTATCGTGCGCTTTATCATCGGTTGGTTGTTGCGTCGGTCGACAAGTTTCGGGAATTCATGCAACACGTGGCAAATTTCGTTGCCACGTTCGCCACAACCGATG
>Ga0209755_10003203_pt1 | contig 20852 bp, 15 predicted proteins | sample TergutCo191P1_FD_187301 | JGI IMG/M metagenome (GOLD analysis project Ga0209755, IMG submission 187301) | Cornitermes sp. P1 segment gut microbial communities from Petit-Saut dam, French Guiana - Co191P1 (SPAdes) (version 2) | ecosystem: Host-associated > Arthropoda: Insects > Digestive system...
ATTTATAACGACCAAGTCTTTGTAAAGTTTGAACTCTGGGTAAAGCAAGCACCAACACCGTAACAGAAACTGACTGACGCAAACATTTTTGCATAATTAACCGCCTCCGCAAGGGGGCGGTTTTTTTTGGTTACTCTTTATGCTTGACAAATCCTTCCGGCTAAAGTACATTGTACTTATGGATGTATTGTCAAATACAGCTCTGAAAGAAGATGTAATAATATCAAGAAAAGACGGAAGCAAATTCAAGGTAATCTCAATTTCTGATAATAAGAAAAACGCAAAGTCTCCACTGGAATCTGTAAAAGGAATAAAATCGGATGTTACAATTAAGGACATCGTCAGCGCGATAAGAGAAAGCAGAGAACGTGTTTAATCAATTTAGAGGACGAAAGGATGTGTTTAAATGAACGTACTGTTTTTTATTGGCAATGGTTTTGATTTGAATGTCGGCTTAAAAACTCAATTTGAGAATGTATTATCTCTTTATGCAGAAGAGACCTCGGTCGACCCTGTTATTATATCATTTAAAAGAAGCATTAGTCAAAAAATAAAAACATGGTCGAATTTTGAAGAAAAAATTGGAACCTATTCGGATGAAATGGAAAAAAAAGAAACGCCAATTGAAACATTCCTCGATTATGGCAATTGCAATTTGGATTTTATTAGGTTTTTAAAGGACTGTCTAATAAAAGAAGAAAAAAAAGCCAATTATGCCGATACGCGAAACATTGCAGAATCGTTTAAATCGTCATTGCTAAACTTTACGAAACATTTGGAAATTGATCAGAATGTGTTTTTCGACATAAAAGACAAAACAACCGTTAAATATTCGTATATGTGCTTTAATTATACTTCTGTATTTAATAACTGTTTGGACATTTTAAAAGAATCCAAAATATTCCCATTGGATAAAATAAGAAAATCCGCCTTTTTGGGAAAGGTTATTGTTGGTCGTAATGATTTGGGGAATGTGCTTCATATACATGGAACTTTGGAAAACAACATGATATTGGGCGTGAATGATATAAAACAAATTCAAAATTTGGATTTCCATAATATTGAAAAAATAAATACATATATAAAACCGAATGTAAACGATTTGCTTGAGAATCGAAGAAATGCGGATGCAATAAAACTGATAGGAGACGCAGATGTGTATTGCGTTTTTGGGATGTCAATTGGAAAAACGGATAAAAAATGGTGGATCGAGATTTGCAAGCAATTAATTGACAATTCGGAAAAACAATTGATCATATACGCTTACGAAAAAGACTTTGATAATGCAATTCCTGCGTATACGCTGGAAATAAAAGAATTTTTCAAAATAACTTTTCTAAATCATTTAAAATACAGTGAACTTGACAAAGATGAAATAAAAGAGAAAATCAGTAAAAAAATACATGTAGTTGTTGACAAGGACATGTTCAATTTTAAATTAACCTAAGTTGTGAATAATAATTCTTTATGCCCACACCCACCCACCCATAAAAAAAGCGGAGGCTCTCGCCCCCGCTTTTAACTTAAATCAAATCAGAAAATAAGAATGATTAAAGTTTTGCAGTAATTACGATATCAAGCTTAGTTATCTTGAATGACAATTTTGTAGTATCATTATTGGTTACAATACGGATGTTGCCAAGTATACCAGGATTTATATCCCAAGTAAAACTAAATGGAGCATTTTCGCCTGTTAAATAACTTCCATATTGTGTGCCAGGACTTCCAGTGCCAGAACCGCCCAATGTCATTTGCGAATTGGCTTCTACAGGTGTACCAACAACATTGCCTTCAACATATACTGTGTATGTATATGCCGTTAAATCCAAATTCAGATTAGCGGCATCAATCCAAAGATCAAGACCATCCCAACTATTAGCACGACCTGAAACAGTTACGCCATCAGATGCTGCAACATATGTTGTGCTTCCGGAATTTCCCTGAAGAGGTCTTGAATTCCAACCAACAGTGGTGTTTGTTTTGAGCCATTCTGTCAACGAGAAAACAACGCCGTCACCAATTATTTCGCAAACAAAGCAATCGTCGCAATTATCGCAACTGCAGAACAAGCCTTCATCTTTTGCTGCTGCTATTGTCTTTCCATTTAACGCACAGCCTGAGCATGAACATGGAGTTGTGTATTCTTCGATTACAAGCGTTGTATCAAGATTGACTTCTGCAGATGCGGCAAATCCCGGAGATGCCGCTACAGTTGCGAACAAGTTATATGTGCCGGCTTCTTGCGGTACTGTTGTAGAATCGTAAGCGGGGCTACTTGATTTGTAAGTTACAACGATATTGCCTGTGGATGCTCCCCACCAGTTGGCGAAAGCGGCATCTGCGCCTCTTGATACGACAACAGGCTCAACAATGCCCGCAATCTGATCAAGATTTGTGCCTATAGCAAAATCGGCTTTTACAAAATTTTGAGCAGCAGGAAGAGTTGCGCCGCCTGTTTTCAGGAATTCGATATTTGAAATCTTGAATTCAAGACCGCTGCTTGAATGTATGTAAAGCGAGAACCAAACAATTTGGCCTGTCATCGAAGCAGCCGCTTTTGTATAGTTGACGTTAAGAGTGATCGTTCCGTTAGCTGCATTTACTGTACCGATGCTGTATGCCATGCCGTTAACTGTCGAATCGGCGCCCTGCCAGCCTGTCGGCTCGGCTGCCCATGCAAGTAAAAGGAATTTCTTGTCTGTTGCGTTTGCAACGCCTTCATAGTTAAATTTGACTTCTTTAAAGTCCGCCAATCTGTCGGTAGCGCCAAAATCAACCGCGAACTTTGCATAAGAATTGGAGTAACCGTTGGTAGAAGTAAAATGATAACCGATTTTTCCGCTTCCTGCATCAAAGTATCCAACATTGCCGCCATTTGCATATACATGCGCAGGTACGTTTGTGCCTGCAACATTTACATTGAATACGCATTCGCATGGATATTCACCGCACACTTCGCAGCTGAATCCGTTGCCCGAAATTGTAATCTTTGTAATGGTTACGGTTGTTGCAGCAATCGCTCTTTTTTGAAGAATAAAATGACTTACGGTAGAAGTGCTTCTATTTCCTGAAAATCCAAAATCCATTTCCAGAATGTCAGCCAAAGGCGCATCCGTAAATGAATTTGTCGCATTCCAAGAGCTTCCCGATTGCGGATTGCCGATATGATAACGGAATGTAGTGCCTGCGGGATTTGCAGTTCCTTCGATTACGATACTTGCGTTTGTCGCGCCCAAAATCATTGCAGACTGTTCCTCGGTAAGATTAAAACTGAATCTCTGGTCTGCAGCTCCGCTGTATTCCAACACGATTTCTGTTGCAGTTGCCGATGTAACTGTTACTCCGCCTGACATGCCGCCTGCTGTTGAGCTTGTTGTTGTATAACTTGTCAGGTCGAGATCAAACGAAAATTCTGCATCACCGATAACGAGCGGTGTGCATTCAGGGCATCCGCAGTCACAGGGAGCCACACAACCCTGGCATCCGTTTGAGCAGCATGGGCACAATTCAACTTCTTCTGCATCGCTGTACTGTTCGATTGTAAACTGTTCGATTACAAAAACTGCAGGTGTTGTTGCATTCGGCGCTGCGCCGATTTTAATTCTCAATGCGCGTGCATCATACTGTCCGGCTGATGCCTTGATCGCGCTTACATTCGCCGCAGTAAGAGAGCGTTCAACCTCAATCCATTCGTCCATCTTTCCTGCATAGCTAATCTGTGCTCCAATGGGGGCAGATTCGTTTTCCTGATTTGCATTAAGAAGGAAATAATTGCCATTGCCTGCCGCAGTTGCCTTAAGCTTTAACGCTATCCTGTCACCGACCTTAAAATTGATTCCGTAATCGGGATCGTTTCCAATATCATTAATGTCAATACCAGCTCCCCAACCTGTCGGTTTGGAAGTGATCTGTAACATCTTTACACCACCTTCTTCGATGATTTCATATACGGTATCATTTGGAAGACTTCCAACCGATCCCAACGGTGTCCCTGCGAATGCCGCATCAAACTTGGCTTCTGTATCGATAACCTGTGTATCCAAATCTGCAAGAATATCAGCAAGATTGAAAACCTCAACAAGTTCGCCTCCAGGCGGATTGGTCGGTTCCGGCGGACACGCCATAAACACCATCGCAACTGCAACAAAGAGCGCCGCGATCCATCCATGTTTCTTTAACATAATTCTCTCCTCTTATAACTCTTTTAGCCCCTCATACGAGGTGCTTAATTTAAAGGGAGGTTTAAATTATCAAAAGCGTATTCGTTTTATAATATTTGATAAAAAGACGATAAATAATTACACCTAATTTTTTGGAGGATATATGATTTACGGTTACATCAGGGTCAGTACGGATAAACAAACTATTGACAACCAAAGGTACGAAATTCAAAAGTTTTGCGCAAAAAACAACATTGAGGTCGAACATTGGATCGAAGAGACGATTAGCGGGACCAAATCGCCGGAAAAAAGGCTATTGGGGTCGCTTTTGGCAGAGGTCAGATCGGGAGATTTGATAATTTGCTCAGAATTGTCACGGCTTGGCAGGAGTCTTTTCATGATAATGTCGATTCTTAATCACCTAATGCTTAATGATGTCCGAATTTGGACAATAAAAGACAATTACAGGTTAGGTGACAATATTCAATCAAAAGTTTTGGCTTTTGCATTTGGTTTGTCGGCGGAAATTGAAAGGGATTTGATTTCGCAGCGCACAAAAGAAGCGCTCGCGCGAAAAAAATCCGAAGGAAAAATTCTTGGAAGACCAAGCGGAAAAAAATCCACTCGCGTAAAATTATCGGGATGCGAAGAGGAAATCAAGGGACTTCTTGCAAGGCATTTTTCAAAAGCTGCGATCGGACGCATTTACGGCGTAAACAGAATGACCGTCGATTCATTTCTTAAAGACAGAATGATTGACGTTCCAAAAAAAACGCCGTAACTGTCAAAACAGGGCTGATGAAATATTGCGGCCCTCTTTTTTTTATTAAAATAATTAACTATAATCTTGATATGACAGTTCGCGAACAATTAAACTCAATCGCAGAAAGCCGAATAATAATTTTAGACGGAGCAATGGGTTCTCTTATTCAAGTGCTAAATCTGGACGAAAACGGCTATCGCGGCAGTCTCTTTGCCGATCATCCCGTACCGCTTACGGGTTGCAACGACGTTCTCTGCCTCACAAGACCGGGCGCAATCGGCGCGATCCACGACACTTATCTCGAAGCGGGCGCGGATATTATCGAAACATGCAGTTTCAACTCAACTTCCATCTCGCTTGCCGATTATGGATTGGGGCATTTGTCATACGAAATTAGCGCGGAAGCCGCAAAAATTGCGCGCAAGTCTGCGGACAAATTTTCAAATATGGGTCAGCAGCGTTTTGTCGCGGGAAGCATCGGACCAACCGCAAAAGGCGCAAGTCTTTATCCCGACATAAACAATCCAGGCAAACGCGCTGTCACATGGGACGAGCTTGAAGCGTCATATTACGACAATGCAAGGGGTCTTCTGGACGGCGGCGCCGATATTCTGCTGGTAGAAACAATTTTTGACACCATCAACGCAAAAGCCGCTCTTCGCGCAATCGGCAGGATTCTGGAAGAACGCAAAATCGATGTGCCTGTCATGATTTCCGCCGCTGTCTCGGGCGAAAACGGAAGTTTGCTTTCCGGTCAAATGCTTGAAGCGTTTTTGGTCTCGGTGTTTCACTCGTCACCTAACGCAATGCCGTGGTCAATAGGACTTAACTGTTCTTTTAACGCGCCCAAACTTCTGCCGTATGTGCGTCAAATTTCCGAGATTACGCCTTGCCTTGTAAGCGCGTATCCAAATGCAGGCATTCCGAACAAGTTCGGCAGATACGAAGAAAATCCCGACATAATGACAGCTAACATAACGCCGTATTTTGAGGAAGGACTTGTCAATATAATCGGCGGATGCTGCGGAACAACTCCCGCGCACATAGCGGCAATTGCGGACAAAGCGCATGATTTTTATCCGCGCGAAGTCATTAAACGCAGGGGTTTCAATTTTTGGGGCGTTTTTTCCGGTCTTAAGTCGATGCGCATTCCCCACAACACAATCCGTTTGCGAAACGCGGCTGTTGCGGCGGACAAAGAAGAGTTTCACAAAGCGCTTGCAAAAGGCGAGTTTGAAGACGCGGCGGAAATTGCCCGTGACATAGTCGAAGACAACGCGGCAATTCTAAATATCGAAATTATCGATAAAAAGGCGATTGACGAAAAAGCGTTAAACTCGTTTTTGGATTATGCCTTAATGAACCCGTATATCGCAAAAGCTCCTTTCTTCATCAACAGCCCGTATATGTCAATTTTGGAGACAGGGCTTAAACGCCTGCAGGGAAGATGCATCGCGGGTCCCATCAGCCTAAAGGACGGAGAGGAAAAATTTCTTGACAATGTGCGGACAATTCGCAGTTACGGCGCAGTCGCGGTTGTTCTTTTGATTGACGAACGCGGAAACGACGGCGAAAAAAACGTGCCGGAAGTTAATTCCGCCGAAACAAATGCGCGAAAAATCGAAATTGCGGGACGTATTTTCGAACTGCTCAAAAAAAACAATTACCCTGTAGATAACGTGATTTTTGACCCCCTCGTACCGGAAGAAGATTCATTGTGTTTATGGATACAAGACAATTGCCCCGGCGTAATTATTGCGTTATAATATAAATATGTTTTCATTATTCAATCGGACAAAATTGATGACGGCGTTTCTCGTTTTGTTCCTTGCGCTGATTCCGTCAAAACCGGCTTTTGGAGACGGTTTTCGCCTGTCAGCCCTGGGAGGCCTCTTCCTTTTTGCTTCCGACAATGGTCCTTCTTACGATCCTCCCGCCATACTTCCGACTGCGGGCGTTTCTGCGGCATGGAGCATTACAGGACCTCTCAGAATCGAGATAACGGCGGATGCATATTTTTCCAATTACGAATTCAATACTGTTCACAATTATCCCATGGCTTGCAATCCCGAAAACCGCATGTCGTTTGTGATTGGTTTTCTCACAGGCGTTCAGGCGACAGCCGCTTTTGATCTTGGTTCCGATATTCTCTTCCGTGTTTTTGCAGGGCCTGCCGCGGACATTCGCATTGTCACCCTGGCAATTGGTTTGCATCCCAACGACATTACAGAAGCGGAATTGCAAACACAATTAATATCCGACCATTTCTGGAGCAATGGCCGCATGTTTATGCCTGTCCTGGGCTTTGGATTTGATTTCCCCATGAACGAAAATTTTCTGCTCGGTTTGGATTTTCGCGCATGGTTCCCGATTTATAAACTTTGGACAAACGATAATACTCCGGCTATAGACGGCTGGCGCTTTGGGGCAGGTTTGCGCTTAACGCCTCGCAAATCTTCCAGATGAAAAAACAAAAATCCCTTGTATACAAATGTTCCTCATGCGGCAAAGAAGAGCCCAAATGGCTCGGCAGATGCCCGGAATGCGGAGAATGGAACACCTTTGCAGAAACTTCGGTACAGCGAAACGATTCCCCGATGCGCCGCAAGGATTCGGGTCTCCCTCAAGCCTTGCCGCTTGTCGCAGTAGACCCAATGGAAGGCAGCCGAATCGGAAGCGGTATCGGCGAACTCGACCGCGTCCTGGGCGGCGGCGTAATGAAACGCTCGTCAATTCTTGTCGGGGGCGAGCCGGGCATCGGCAAATCGACACTGCTTCTGCAGGCTGCCGCCGCCGCGCTCACAAAGGGGCGCATGCTTTATGTAAGCGGCGAAGAATCCGCAGGGCAATTGCGTTTAAGGGCAGACCGTCTCGGCATCGGCAAAGACAAAATGGAGCGCATCGAAATCCTCTGCTCGGGAAATCTTGGCGAGATCGAAACTGTCCTTAACAACGTAAAACCCGTTTTGGTTTTTATCGATTCCGCGCAAACGCTTTTTTCCGAAAACGCGGGCGCAGTTGCAGGAACGGTAAATCAAATGAAGTACTGTTCCTTTGAATTGATCGCATGGGCAAAGGAACATGACGCGGCAATTTTCCTAACGGCGCATGTAACAAAAGAGGGCATAATTTCGGGGCCCAAAACCCTGGAACACATGGTGGACACCGTTCTTTATTTTGAGCAGAACGACAAAACCTCGGGGCTAAACGGAACCGAAGACTGCCGCTTTTTGCGCGCCGCCAAAAATCGATTCGGCTCTGTCGATGAAATCGGAATTTTTACAATGGGCGAGCAGGGTCTCTCTCCCGTCGAAGACACGGGCAGAATGTTCCTTATCAGACGCACAGGTTCGCAATCTCTGCCGCCCGGAGTCGCAACTGCCGCCGTTTTGGAAGGCTCAAGAACAATCCTTGTAGAAATTCAAGCGCTTGCCATCCCCGCAAAAAGTTCGATATGCCGTGTCTTCTCCGACAAAATCGATTCGGGCAGAGTTTCGCGGGTTTCCGCCGCCTTGGAAAAACATCTGGGGCTGCGGCTCTCCGATCAGGATTTATACGTTAATGCCGCAGGCGGCATCCGAATCGGCGAAGTGGGCGTCGAGCTTGCCCTCGCTTTTGCGCTTTATTCGGCGCGTACAGGGCTATCCCTACCCGCAGATCTCGTCATTGCGGGGGAATTGTCCCTGACAGGCGAAATCCGCCCCGTACGCCGTCTTTCAGGCAGAGTCAAAACATCGGCATCTCTGGGCTTTGCGCAGTTTTTGGGACCCGTTCCCGAGCAGCCAATACAGGGTTTAAAGGGCGCAGGAGACATCAAATCTGCCGTCAAATTGATATTCGGTTCATCCAAAACAGAGTAAAAAAATGCAAATTAATACAAATTTTTTTTAAAAAAGTATTGACAATAATTTGGAATCCGTCTATATTTTTAATAATTGGATATTATTCTAGATTGAGTAGAAATGTTTTTAGCGGACTTTACGAAAAGCCGCGCGGTTTAGGGGTTTGTTCTTGTCTCGTCTTTCGCTGTTTGGCAAATTTGCGTTTGCCAATTTTCTCCCTTAACAAATATGCATCTATTTTCTCTGGTACCCGGCTTTTAGTCTGACACCAAAGGAATTTGATTCGTTCGCTTGAGCGAACGAGATACTTGGACGTAAGTCCAACGGACGCAAGTCCAAATGTACTAAGGTATAAAATACCAAAAGTACGAAGGAATTTTCTCAATGGCCAAGAAATTGTATGTCGGTAATCTCTCTTACAACACTACCGAAGATGGACTGAAAAACCTGTTCTCAGGTTTTGGCACCGTCGCATCCGCCAAGATCATTTTCGATCGTGAAACCGGCAACTCAAAAGGGTTCGGATTTATCGAAATGGGCAGCGACGAAGAAGCTGCTGCGGCAATAACAGGAACAAACGGCCGCGAATTTGACGGTCGTCAACTGCGCGTAAACGAAGCGATGGATAAACCTCGCCGCGAACGCTCTGGCGGCGGAGGCAACTGGTAGTATCTATCAGTTGAACCGGTACCAAGCGAAAGTTTGGTACCGGCTTCTTGCTTTTTATTGTTCGATTATTTCAGTAATTTTTGTCTTTCCGCCTCGGCGGCAATATGCATTCTTTCGAGTTCTGCCATTAATGCATCTGCTACTACTTGCTTTTTGTCTTCTTCATGAGCTCTTGCGGCGATTGCCTTATCGCGAAATTCATTGCAATTTATCACAGAGCCGACTGTCGCAGTAGAAATGTCTTTGCTTACGGCATCATTCATCATGTCGGTTTTCTGCACATGAAGAAGCTCGCCGTTTAGCGCCACAAAGCACATATAATCAAAAGAGCGAACATACGAATCGATCTCGCGCACGCCCTTTTTGGTATCCGGTTCCCAAGCGCGGTACCGGGTTCCCGACGGAAAAACCAAGACAAGCTTTCCCTTGTATTTATGCCTGATAAGCGCTTTCATCGCCGCGCGGTTAATGCTGTTTGCGCGCGCAATCTCGTCCTTTTCCTTTTCGGGGTCAAGGTCTTGTATCGAGCGGCTGGGGTATATAACGATTTTTGTATACGCGCCTGTAAAAGCCGCAACGACGGGACTATCCTCGTTTAGCTTGATTCCGCCAATGGCGATAAGCGAATCGGAAATCTCCTGCCCTTTGCCTCCGGCTTTTCGCGCCAAATACGAAACAATCGAAAGATCGAGGTTGCTGTAATGTTCGACAAGAAGAAGGCACGCCTTTCCGTTTTGAGCTTTTTCAAAAAGTTCTTCCAGATTTTCCTTGCCGACAAGAGCGCTTCCCGGCAGCATTAAATGCGTTACCATTTCATCCAAAATCGCAAGGACATTCGGATCGCCTTCCTGATAAACATTATCCTCGTTTATGACAGTCGGCGCTTTGGATGTCTTTATCACTCTTTTAATCTGATCGCCAAAAACCTCGGTCAATGTACCCAACATAAAAACTCCTTTTAACTCACGCGAACTAATTCGAGCGAACCAGTTCGCAAATTACTTTAAACGCAGCGCACATTTCGCTCACGCTGACCCATTCAAGACGGCTGTGAAAGTTCCTGCCGCCTGTAAAAATGTTCGGAGTGGGTATGCCCAGTTCCGTAAGCCTTGAGCCGTCAGTCCCGCCGCGAATTGGTTTTAGACGCCATTCAATTCCGGTTTTTTGTACAGCCTTTTTAAGTCTTTCCAGAACATCAGGCTGCTCATCAATCCTGGTTTTCATATTATAGTACTGCGCATGTGTTTTAACAATGACCCTGCCGCCCGGAAACTGCGCTTCCACAGTTTTGGCAAATGCGTCTAACGCGGCAAGACGACGTTCGATTCCGCCCGTTTCAAAATCGCGGATAAAAATTTCAAGCTTTGCCTTCTCCAAATCGCCCGCGATCTCCATCGGGCAGTAATAGCCGTAGTAGCCGTCGGTTGCCTCGGGACTTTCGTTTCGCGGGAGAAGAGCCGCAAATGTCGATGCCATTAGAGCGGCGTTGGCAAGAATGCCCCTGGCATGTCCAACATGAATCACCTTGCCGACAAACTCGATATCCGCGCTGTAGGCATTAAAGCACTCGCTTTCAATCTCGCCCATCGGGCCGCCGTCCACCGTGTAGCAAAAAGCCGATTTTATTTCTTCGAGAGGAAACTCTGGCAATCCCTTGCCCGTTTCTTCATCGGGAGTAAAAATGATTTCGACGGGACCATGTTCAATTTGGGGATTCTTTACAAAGTATTCGACAGCCGCCATTATTTCGGCGATACCTGCCTTGTTGTCCGCGCCCAAAAGCGTTGTTCCGTCGCAATGAATTATCGACTTGCCTTTATGAGCCGCCAAATCGGGCTCCTTTTCGGGGTCAATGCAAAGCCCGTATTCAAGGTTGATCTTGCCGCCGTCATAATTTTTCACAAGCACAGGATTTACATTTCTTCCGCACACATCGCCAGCCGTATCAAGATGAGCCAAAAATCCTATCCACGGTACATCATTTGCGGTCTGCAAATTTGCATTAAGCCGCGCAATCACATAGCAGTGATCGGTAACTTTTACATCGGTCAACCCAAGCGCCAAAAGCTCGTCGCGAAGAAGGTTGGCAAGCTCCCACTGCCCCTGTGTCGAGGGCGTTTCCTGCGAATCTCGGTTACTCTCGGTATCGATGCGGACATATTTTAAAAACCTTGGAACTATCAGGTCTTCATAAATGTCACTCATTATATTCTGTCTTTCAGGTTTTCGGAGCCTTCGGTAAGCGCGCTAAAGCCAAACTCGAAATTGCCGGACTTGATTTCATTGGCAAGTTTTTTTTCTTCCATGGCTGTATTCATCGCCTTTTCTGCAAGCTCTTTTGCGTGTTTTTTGGCCTCTTTTTCGGCGTTAATCTCTGCAAGCTCAATTGCCTTACGGGCTCTTTCCGCCAAAATCGCATTGCGGCTTGGCGCAGTACTGCCCTGATTGAACTGCCTTCTTTCTTCTTCGGATAAATTTATCGTAGAGACAAAACTGCGGACTTCCTTTGTTTTGGGCTTGTCGTTAATAACGTACCGGCTCGTATCCACGTCCGGCATGATTTTGCCTTCTTTTGTATGTTGATCGCTTTGCAGGTGAAGCATATCCTGCACCGACAAAATTTTTATATTATCATTCCCCATAATCTTAAATCCCCTATACGAATATACCATAAAATCGGGATGATTGTCAAAGTAACTGTCATATCGGTCTTTTCAATATTTATTTTTTCATTTAAAATGACAAAAACGAGGTCGGAAAATGTGTAATTGTGCCGAAAAAAATCAGGCAAACAGAAATTGGTATTTATTTGACAATGTAATGAAAAATTATGCAGGCGGCGAACCCGCAAAATTCGAAGAATCCATGCTAATACCTGTGCTTCAAAAACTGCAGGAAGCGTACGGCTACCTGCCGCAAGACGTAATTCAAAGGCTGTCCGAAAAGACTGGCATTTTCGTGTCCCAAATTATGGGAGTGGTCACTTTCTATTCGCAGTTCAGGTTGAAACCAGTCGGGAAAAACATTGTGCGCGTCTGTTTCGGGACGGCATGCCATGTAAACGGCGCGGAAAACATCGCGGACGCAATTTGCCGCGAACTGAATATCGAGCTTGGCGGCACCACCGAAGATAAAATGTTCACGGTGGAATCTGTCGCGTGCCTGGGCTGCTGCTCTCTTGCCCCGGTCATAATGATAAACGACGAAACTCACGGACGACTTTCTCCCGATTCCGCAAGAAACGTCATCAGGCAGGCAAAGGAAAAAAATCCATCATGAAAAAAATCATCATAGGGCTTGGCTCCTGCGGAATAGCCGCCGGGGGCATCAAGGTAAAAGAAACGCTGAAAAAACTTATACAGGAATCAAAACAGTTCGTCACTCTTGGCGAAACCGGCTGCATGGGAATGTGCTACAAAGAACCGATGATTGAAATTTGCGATGACTCGTCGCGCAATGACAGCAATCGGACAATTTACGGAGATGTTAACGAAGAAACTGCGCGCAAAATTTTTGAAAGCCATATTGTAAAAGGCGTGCCGCTTTCGGAATTTGTCGTTTTGGAAAACAAGGACACGGCAACGGGCGAATGGCTCGGCGGAAGCGAAAAAGACTTTATGTCGCGCCAAAAAAGAATCGTCCTTGCCAGATGCGGCGAAATGAACCCCGAATCGATTGATGACGCCCTCAAAATGGATGCGTACAAGGGTTTGGAGAAAGCAATCAAGTCGATGAAACCCGCCGAAGTAATCGAAGAGGTTTTAAAGTCGGGCGTAAAGGGCAGAGGCGGCGCCGGTTTCCCGACAGGCATGAAGTGGAAGTTTGCCGCGGCAAACGATGCCGATCAAAAATACATAATCTGCAACGCCGACGAGGGCGACCCTGGCGCGTTCATGGACAGAAGCGTACTGGAAGGCGACCCCCACAGCGTTATCGAAGGATTGATAATCGGCGGCTACGCAATCGGCGCGACCGAGGGCTACATCTACGCGAGGGCGGAATACCCCATCGCAATCCGCAGACTGAAAATCGCGATCAAACAGGCCGAGGAAAAAGGCTTCCTTGGCGACAACATTTTGGGAACAGGGATAAAATTTCACCTGCACATCAAGGAAGGAGCGGGCGCATTTGTCTGCGGCGAAGAAACCGCCCTTATCGAATCGATCGAGGGACACAGAGGTATGCCGCGAATAAGACCGCCCTTCCCCGCAGCCCGCGGACTTTTTGCAAAGCCGTCCAACATCAACAATGTTGAAACGCTTGCAAACATCGGCTGGATAATCCGCAAAGGCGCAGACGCTTTCGCCGCATTCGGAACCGAGCAAAGCAAGGGAACAAAAGTGTTTGCGTTGGCGGGAAAAATAAAACGCGGCGGACTTGTCGAGATTCCAATCGGCATGAAGCTGAAAGAAGTAATCTATGACATTGGCGGCGGCACAGTGTCGGGCAAAGCGTTCAAGGCGGTGCAGATGGGCGGCCCTTCGGGCGGCTGTATCCCCGCAAACCTTGTCGACACTACAATCGACTACGCCGCGCTTGCAGAAACAGGCGCAATCATGGGCTCGGGCGGAATGATCGTCATGGACGAAGACAACTGCATGGTGGACATCGCCCGCTACTTTTTGAATTTTACACAATCCGAGTCGTGCGGGAAATGCACCTTCTGCAAAATCGGCACAAAGCGAATGCTGGAGATACTCGAACGAATCACAAGAGGCGAAGGGGTTGAAGACGACATCGAAAAACTAGAAACGCTTTCCTATCAAATTAAAACGAACGCCCTCTGCGGACTTGGGCAGACCGCGCCCAACCCCGTCCTTACAACGATACGGTATTTTAAGGACGAATACATCGCTCATATAAAAGAAAAGAAATGCCCGACTCATCAATGCAAGGCGCTGATTAAATTCGGCATTTCGGACAAATGCACGGGCTGTACATTGTGCGCAAAAAAGTGCCCCGTAAGCGCAATCGGCGGCAAGGTGAAGGAACTGCACACAATCGATCAGGAAAAATGCACCAAGTGCGGAATATGCAAGGCGGCATGCAAATTCAGCGCAATTATAGTGGATTGAGGAAACCATGAGTATAAACATAACGATTAACGGAAAACAATGTGAAGCAAAACCGAATCAATCGGTACTGGACGCATGCCGCGAAAACGGCGTTGTCATCCCGACGCTGTGCCACGATCCGCGCCTTAACCCATTCGGCTCATGCATGATTTGCCGCGTAGAAATCGAAGGCGAGCGCGGCGTTCCGCTTTCGTGCGGAGCACAGGTTCGCGACGGCATGGTTATCAGGACAGAATCCGACGCAATCAAAAAATCGCGGAAGACGTGTTTGGAACTTTTGCTCTCGCAGCACTACGGCGACTGTACGGCTCCCTGCGTGTTGGAATGCCCCGCGCATACGGATGTTCAGGGTTACATAAGACACATTGCAAACGGACACTACGACGAAGCGCTTAAACTGATAAAAGAGACAAATCCGCTTCCTGTCGTCTGCGGAAGAATCTGCACCCGCCCCTGCGAAACAAAATGCAGACGCAATATTTTGGAAGGCAAAGTCGGCATCGCGTACCTAAAACGTTTTGTCGCCGACATCGATTTGAAGAAAGGAGTAGGCCGCCGCCCGGGCTCGTACCTGCCTGCAAAAAAAAGCCCGACCGGCAAAAAGGCAGCCATCATAGGCGCAGGTCCTGCAGGATTGTCGGCGGCATGGTTTCTCACGCAGGAAGGGCACAGCGTAACGATTTACGAAAAACAGGAAAGCCCCGGCGGTATGCTGCGCTACGGCATCCCCTCGTACCGTATGCCGCGCGAAACCCTCGATCAGGAAATTGAAATCATAAAATCACTGGGCGTACAAATCGTTTACAACAAGGAGTTCGGCAAAGACATCACCGTAAACAGTTTGAAGGCGGACGGCGCAGGCGCAATTCTGCTCGCGGTCGGCTCGCAAAAAGGCTATCCCCTTGGCGTAGACGGCGAAAGCAAATGCGCCAATGTTTTAATCGGCATCGAATTCTTGGGCTCGGTAACAAGAGGCAAGCATCCCGACTTTAACGGCAAAAAAATCGCGGTGGTCGGCGGCGGCAACACGGCGATGGACTGCGTAAGAACCTCGATGCGTTTGGGCGCACAAAACGTAAAACTCATTTACCGCAGAACGATAAAGGAAATGCCCGCCGACGAGCTTGAAATTGAGGAAGCTCAGCTTGAGGGCGTCGAGTTTGACATTCTGACAAACCCTTTAAGCGTTTCGCAAAGCGGCAGCACTGTCACAATGAAACTTACAAAAATGGAGCTTGGAGAACCCGACGCATCGGGCAGAAGATCGCCTCGTCCCGTCGCCGGCTCCGAATACAATCTTGATGTCGATTATGTAATCTCCGCCATCGGGCAAACCCAGGACTTAAGCTTTATAAGCGGCGACTGCAGCGTATCAACAAACCGCGACTGCATTGTCGCCGACACACACACAATGATGACCAACATTGACGGCGTTTTCGCAGCCGGCGACGGAGTAACAGGACCCAAAACCGCCATCATGGCGATTGCGGGCGGCAAAAGAGCGGCATTGGCAATGAGCCATTACATGAACGGAAAGACAATCGCTGCAGAGGAAATTCTTTACAATCATTTAAAGGCAAAAGATTACAAGGACATAGATTCGTCAAAAATCGAAGCCGAAGAAATCGAAAAGATACACATGCCCATGCTTACCGAAGAACAGCGCAGCCACAATTTCAAGGAAGTGGAACTTGGCTTTTCCGAGGAACAGGCAAAAAAAGAAGCGCAAAGATGTCTCCAATGCGGCTGCGCTGATGCGGACGAGTGCAAGCTTCGCAATTACGCCGCTGCCTACAACGCCAACCAGGACGCCTTTGCAGGAGAGCAAATTACCCACCCGATTGACGACAGTCACAGGTTCATTGTCCGTGACAGAAACAAGTGCATTTTATGCGCGCGCTGCGTAAGAATCTGCATCGAATCGGGAAGCGGCGTTTTCGGTTTTGTGGGACGCGGTTTTGACACCACAGTAGAGCCGCCGTTCAGCCTCCCGTTGGGCGAAGAAAAGACCTGTAACAGCTGCGGCCTCTGCGTCTCCACATGTCCCACGGGCGCATTAACGCCGCGCAAGGACGTCAAGCTTCCCACCACGGCGTACACAGACCGCGCCCATGCGGAAAACGGACTCGGAGAAGGCAGCGGCGCATCCGAGGCGATTACAAGCATTGAAGAGGCGATAAGGCAAGCGAAAAGAAGCAAAATAAATAGCTAGACGACACCTAGCCGATTGTATTAAATTATAAGTAAGGAGCAAATATGAACCTGGACAAATTAAAGGAATCCCTCGAATCTGCTGAAATCGTGGAAGAACTGATTGCCCTGTCGCAAAAAGTCTTCGGCAAAAGCAACAATGACGTAAAAAAAGTAATCGAACTGTTCATTACAAAATCATACATGATGGGCAAAAAGAATATGGTTAAAACTTTTGATGATTGACGGGTTTTAATTTGCAGTTTTCTCTTCAAGTCTCTTTAACCCTGCAACAAACCTGTCATAATCGCTTTCGAATAATTTATCCTGAATAATGCGGTATTTCTCGAACTCGCTTAATGCATGATCTTCCGCTATCTGCGCCGATATTTTCCCTGCGTCTTTTAAAAGCTGGTTACCGTCTGCCTGTAAAATCAAGTCAAGGTGATTTGCCCAATCTTCCATAGTCATTGGAACATGCGCCATTGCCCGCCGTTCCGCAAGATCGAGATATGCCGACACAATCAATTCAAGCGACCGCATTTCCTCCTCGGACAAATAATTTTTGGCTACCACAACATCGTTTTGCTGAATTTTTCCGTCAGGCACTTCATCCCATGTTGTTAAACCCATGTGTTCACGCTCAGCATCGGCTCTGTTGTAAATAACCTCGGCGGCAGTATTACCGTGAACCGCAAAATGCAGTTTATTCTGCACTCTGGCAAAAAATTCTCTCGTGGTTTTTGCCGTTTTATCATAATCAAGAGCTGTTGCGTAAATATCTGTTATCTTTTGATAAAACCGCCTTTCAGACAGCCGTATTTCACGGATTTTTTGGAGCTGCTTTTCAAAATAATCCTCGGTTAAAATTGTCCCGCCGTGTTTTAGGCGTTCTTCGTCCATTACCCAGCCCTGAATGGTGTAATCCTTAACGATTTTATTCGCCCATTTTCTAAACTGAACAGCCCGCTCGTTATTAACCTTGAAACCCACGGCGATTATCATTTGGAGATTATAATGTATCGTATTATAATTTTTGCCATCGGAGGCAGTTATTAAGTATTTCTTAATAACTGAATCTGGCTCAAGTTCATTGTCATCAAAAATATTTTTAATGTGCTGATTGATAGCAGCTACACTAATATTATAAAGTACCGACATCATTTTCTGTGTAAGCCAGATATTTTCATCTTCATAGCGCATTTCAAAGCTTTGCTCATTATTTCCTGTAGCGGCGATGTATGTGAGATATTCAGCTGCGCTGGATCGGATTGTTATTTCTTTGGTTTTTTTAGGCATGAGGTTATCCTTAATCTATAAAATAGTAATTGAAAGTATATTATTATACTATACGTTTGTCAAGGTTGGATTTGGGGAGGGGAGGATAGTTTAAGAGTGATAAATTATAAAAAGTATGCTTATCTATTTAATTTGTTAACTCTGGTTTTCTATACGTACCATTAAAAATCATGTCGATTAGCCATAAACGGAATGAGGGATTATCTGCGTATTGTTTATAAAGTTCCATGCTATCATTCATAAAAGATTGCATAGCACGTTCAGTAGCATCTATACTTTCGTCTTTTGCAGCATCTTTGTCAGCATTAATCATGGCATTTTTATATTTTTCATCCTTCGAAACACTTAATTGAACTTGTTTAATTGTTGTTCTTACGTTGTCTTCATCTTGCCAATTTAAGTCACCCCATCTTTTATGGAAATCATCGAGAATGTGGGATAAATAATCTATCTCAGGATTATTTACATATCCGTCTCCACCAGCTGTTATCGGAGGAATTTCGTAATTCTTATTATCTAAAGAAATATTCAATGTTTCTTTTTTCTGAGCGCGATAGCTTTCCAATTCTATGTACTTGAGTAGTTCCTTTGTATCATCATTTTCTTTTGGAGCAGGCAGTTTTGGTATCAGAAGTGTCAGGAAAATAGAAAGTTTTTCCCATTCTGCCATACCAACAGAGAGAATAGCACCAAGGAAATTATATAGGCGTACAAATTGTTTTGCACTGGATTTGAACTCAACTTGCTCATCTTCATTAAGAGGTTTGTAATTGGCAACACAAGAATCAAGAATTGGATCAATATTTACACGTGGATGACCACGTAAGAAATAATCAACAACATCGTCTACATCTTTTTGAGTATAGACTTCATGTTTTTCCATATTAGCGATAAGCTCGTAAACTTTATTACGGTCAGTTTCATCGGATAAAAGAGTGGTCTTGTAATAACGGGAAAAAGCTTCTTTTATATCATCAGCTTTATTTGCAAAGTCAAGAACAAATGTATCTTCTTTATTTTTCTGAGCGCGATTCAATCGGGAAAGAGTTTGAACAGCTTTTATGTCGGCAAGCACCTTGTCTACATACATGGTATGCAAGAGCGGTTCATCATAACCCGTTTGGAATTTATCAGCGCATATTAGAAAACGATACGGTTCTTTTTTGAAGTTTTCTTCAATTTTATTACTTGGGAAGCCATTAAGCTTGGATTCTGTTGCCATATCTTTTTCATGTGTTGATGCGTCTGTATGCTCAGCATCGCCTGTGAATGCAATTATTGTTTTATACGGACTTTTTCTATTTTTTAGACATTCATTAATCGCATCGAAATATTCAACCGCTTTTTTAATACTGCCTGTTACGACCATTGCACGAGCCTTATTATCTATACGATAACGGACACTTTCATGGAAATGTTCTACTATTATTTCTGCTTTCTTTAAAATGGCTTCGGGTTCTAGCTCCACATATTTGCGAAGCCTTTTCTGCGCTTTATTTTTATCGTATATTGGATCTTCTTCGATTGTTTTTATTAAATGATAATAGCTCTGATATGTAGTATAACTTTTTAGAACATCAAGTATAAAACCTTCTTCTATCGCCTGTTTCATGGAATAATTATGGAAAGGTCTATGCTTTGTTTTGCCGTCTTCCTTGTATGGTGAACCAAATAATTCCAATGTTTTATTTTTAGGCGTTGCGGTAAATGCAAAATAACTTGCATTAGGCATGAGTTTGCGGCTTTCTATTAGTTTATTAATGACATCTTCACTTTCGTCATCATCAGAAAAGACAATTGTAGATAAAATAGTATTCATCGTGGCAGACATATTGCCGCTTTGACTGGAATGTGCTTCATCAATGATAATCGCAAAACGCCTGCCTTTGTGAGTTGTTCCGATATCATCAATGATGTAAGGAAACTTATGGATAGTTGTAATTATTATCTTTTTTCCATCTCTTATAGCATCGCGTAAATCAGAGGAATGCTCTGCATGAGCAACGGTGTTTGAAACTGATGTAAAAGATTTAATAGTATTTTTAATTTGATCGTCAAGATTACGGCGATCTGTTACAACTAAGATAGAATCGAATACAGTCTGATTGTCTTTTTCAAAGTCAACCAGTTGATGTGCGAGCCATGCTATGGAGTTTGATTTACCGCTTCCTGCGCTATGTTGAACAAGATATCGCTGACCAACGCCTTTATCTTTAACATCTGCAAGAAGCAATTTAACTACAGACCATTGATGATAACGAGGAAATATTTGTATTTCTTTTATTTTTCCTGTCTGCGGATCCTTTTCTTTTACCACTTGTGCGTAGTTTTCAATAATATTGGCAAGCTCAGTCTTGTTAAGCGTTTCTTTCCAAAAATAATCAGTAGCAATTCCATGCGGATTGGGAGGATTTCCTGCCCCATCGTTAAAGCCTTTATTGAATGGCAGAAACCACGAGCCATTGCCTTCAAGTTTTGTACAAAACTTTATTTCTTCATCATCTATGGCAAAATGTGCGGCACATCGTTTAAATTGAAAAAGTAATTCGTTTGGATTACGATCTGTTTTGTATTGCTTGACCGCATCTTCAACATTCTGCTTTGTCCAGCGATTTTTTAATTCAGCTGTAAAAATTGGCAGTCCATTTACAAAAATAACAAAATCAAGAGCACGGCGAGTCTCGTCTTTGGAATACCGAAGCTGTCGTGTAACGCTCCAAATATTTTTCTCAAAATCAACCTTTGCCTGTTCGTTTCTTTCCGAAGGCGTAGGGTTATAAAGCGAAATGTTTGAGGGATAAAACTTTATTCCATTACGCAGAATATCAATGACCCCTCGTTTGGTAATTTCATT
>Ga0209755_10003204_pt1 | contig 20839 bp, 19 predicted proteins | sample TergutCo191P1_FD_187301 | JGI IMG/M metagenome (GOLD analysis project Ga0209755, IMG submission 187301) | Cornitermes sp. P1 segment gut microbial communities from Petit-Saut dam, French Guiana - Co191P1 (SPAdes) (version 2) | ecosystem: Host-associated > Arthropoda: Insects > Digestive system...
TCGCGTTTATGCATCAGCATTTCATAATGTTTATCAAGTTCCGCGGAAAGCAGCGCCGGGTCTGTAAAATGTTCGTTGAAATGCCCAAATCCGCCGAAGATTTTATAAAGCTCAACGGGAATGCCGTCATCTGTTTCGGCGGTCATAACTACATAAATAATACTTCGCGGCTGATAAAAATGGCTGTCCGCGCCGTCACTCACCGCAAGCAATTTTTCAATGTCAAGGCAATCTACTATTACAGAGCGGCTTGTAAGTTTTTTGTACTTCTCAATTATTATTGTGTCCAGCGCTTTCGCGTAATCAATTAAAATACTTTGAGGTATATTGCTGTCTGGTTTGATTTTTAAATCAACCTTGCCGGATGCCGTCTGAGGCAGAGGAGGGAGTCCCTTTTTAACATGCTTGTCCATAAACACAGCATTTTCTGTTGCAGCAGCAAGCACGTTCTTTACGCCTTCGTTTGAATATTCAGCGCCGGAGGCAAACCCCCAAGTGCCTCCTTTGTACACACGGGCGGACACTCCGCCTTCGGAACTTTGCTTATTGGCGATCAAATTTCCCGCGACAAAAGACACCCATTTGTCCGTGTTTACCTGAGCGCGAAGTTCCGTGTAATCCTTGAATTCGCTTTTATGAGAACTGAGTAAATCAATCAGCATGATAATTCCTCCATATGAAGGTTAGTATATAACAAAAAAATGGCGTCCGGTACATTTTTTTGGACAAAAAAGTGCATTTTTTTAATTCTTTTTTGTTATATTTATATGAGTTATGAATATCGATATTGAAGATTGCTACAAAAAGTACGCGCCTATGGTTTTTCGAAGGTGTTTCTTTTTGCTCAAAAATGAGGATGAAGCTCTGGATGCCTCTCAGGATGTATTTGTCAATCTGCTTCGCAGCAGGCAGAGACTTCATGATAAATTTCTTTCCAGTTTGCTGTACACCATTGCTACAAATGTTTGCCTGAATATATTAAGGCGGCGGAAATTTACTGTTAACAATAGTGATGATGATCAGATTGAGGCTTCAGGTTCCGATGATCCTGAATTTGAAAGGATTGATGACAGCATGATCATGGAAGCTATTTTTCAGGATGAATCCGAATCAACAAGGGCAATTTGTTTTATGTACCACAGAGACGGAATGACTTTGCGCGAGATTGGAGATGTAATTGGTATGTCGATTTCAGGAGTTCGAAAAAGGCTTACTGCGTTTAACGTACGCGCAAAACTAAAATTTGAAGGAGAAAAGTTATGAATGACATTCGTATTTCTGCCTTTTTACTTGAGCGTTACCACATCGGCGAAGTCACTGCCGAAGAAAAACGTTTTGTTGAGGAAGCCGCCGCTAAAGATGAAAAAGTAGCGGCTGAGCTTGCGAATATTTTCCGCGCCGACATTGATTTCCGCCGCCGCTTCCCGAAAGACGTATTTTTTTCTTCTGCTAAAAATTTTCAGATACGACAGGATCAGCGTTCCCCGCAGCGAAGTTTTTCGCGCAGACAGTTAAAGCGAATACCGCCGATGCTTGCCTTGGCGGGTTCCGCGGCGGCTTTAATTCTAATAATAACCATTCCTTTGCTTGTTCTTAGAAGTCCGGTTCATACTGAATTCGACGACAGAATGAAAGGAAAATCTGCAAGCGAGCCTTTTCTGTCGAATTTCAACGGCGGTCTTGCGGAAAACGTTTCAGTTGAATTAAGTGTTTATATCAGAGGAGATATCGAAGGCGAAGGCATCAGGCTGGCTGATCATTCCGGCGTTAAGGAAGGGAACACCGTTCAGATTGTTTACCGCGTCTCAGGTGAAAATTCAAACGCGCGATACGGCGTAATTTTTTCCATTGACGGAAGGTCTCATGTTACTTTGCACTATCCTTATAACGCAAGGCAGGATACGCAGTTGGTATCAGGCAGGAATGTCCCCCTTGATGAAGCCTATACTCTTGATGACGCTCCGAATTACGAAATATTCTTTTTTGTTACGGGAGATACCCCGATAGATGCCGGAAATATTCTGACTGTAGCAGGTCAGCTTGCCCGGCAGATAGAAGAGCAGGTAAACGAAGCGGAGCGCCTTGGATCTGATTTATTCAGCGGATATAACGTAAAAGTTTTTACTTTAATTAAAGAATGATGGACTTATAATAATATTATATAATAGGAGCTGTATTATGAAAACTGTTAGATTTATTTTTTTAATATCATTTATCCTGTTAACAGCAAATGTTTTATTCGCCAATCAGGCGGATAATGCCACACGGCGTTTCGGGCTGTTTATCGGATCTAATAACGGCGGCAGAGAGAGGGTCACGCTCCGCTACGCTGTAACGGATGCCCGTTCCATGGTAAACGTTTTTTCCGAGATGGGAGGAATCTCCGGTAAAGACGCGGTTCTTCTTGTCGACCCGACTATCAGGGATATTAATAACAGTATTGATTCCATGCACAGGCAGGTTCTCAGCGAAAAAGGTAACAATAAACGTACTGAAATTATTTTCTACTATTCAGGCCACTCAGATGACGAAGGACTGCTTTTAAACCGCGAGAAATATTCCTACCGTTCACTTCGCGATAAAATCAACAGTATCCCTTCCGATATGAGAATTGTCATTCTTGACTCATGCGCTTCCGGAGCTTTTACGCGCCTAAAGGGCGGCGATAAAACCATGCCTTTTCTTATAGACAGCTCTTTTACCGCCGAAGGATACGCTTTCTTAACCTCAAGTTCCGAAAACGAAGTATCGCAGGAATCTGACAGAATAGCCGCCTCTTATTTTACGCACTCGATTGTAGCGGGTCTCCGCGGAGCCGCCGATTCTGTCGGTGACGGGCGCGTAACGCTGAACGAGCTTTACCGCTATGCTTACGCGGAAACTCTCGCGCGTACAGAAACTTCGAGGCACGGAAAACAGCATCCCAGTTACGATATTCAAATAAGCGGCACGGGCGATTTGGTTCTTACCGATGTTAATCAAACTTCCGCAAGTCTTGCGTTTGAAGAAAGCCTTACAGGCAGGCTTTCAATCCGTAATTCAAGAGATCATCTTATAGTTGAGCTGACAAAAACAGAGCGTCCGCTGGAATTGGGGCTGGAGCCCGGTTTTTACAGCATCATTCTCCAGCAGGGAAGCGATCTGTTACGCGCCGAGGTTACCCTTACCGAAGGAAAACGCGCAATTGTTACGCGCAATAATTTTGTCAGGATTGGCACGGAACCAACACGCAGAAGAGGTGATGACGCTCCTAACTCGCTGCCGCAGACAACTTTATATACATTTTTCTTTAATGTGGCTTATGAGCCTTTCTCTTTTCCATTGATCGGATTTTTTAATTTAGGAATGGGAAGTCACAAAACTTTTCAGGCCGGTTTTATAAACCGGAATATGGAAAATTTCGAAGGTTTTCAGGCAGGATTTGTAAATACTGTTGCAGGTAACAGAAAAGGTTTTCAGGCCGGTTTTGTTAATTTAGACGAGGGAGACTCAAGCGGTTTTCAGGCCGGTTTTATAAACCGGAATATGGAAAATTTCGAAGGTTTTCAGGCGGGATTTGTTAATACTGACGAGGGGGACTCAAGCGGTTTTCAGGCAGGTTATGTAAATACCGTTAGGGGAAATTTTTCCGGTTTTCAGGCGGGGTTTGTAAATACTTCTCTCGGCGAAACAAGAGGGGTTCAAGCCGGATTTGTTAATACATCCAAAAAAGAAATGACAGGCCCTCAGTTTGGGTTTGTTAATATAGCGTCTAAAAACATAAACGGAATTCAAATAGGCTTTGTAAATTACGCGGAGAGTATCAACGGAATTCCTATCGGTTTTATTTCTATTGTAAAAAACGGCGGTTATCAGGCTGTTGAATTCTCCTATTCTGAATTTTTTTCTTACAATTTAACTTTTAAAGCCGGTATTGATAAATTTTACACTTCATTTCATGTGTCATATAATCAAAAAGATGAATTTTATTGGGAGAATGTCGCGCAAGGGATGGGAATAGGATCGATGTTTTTAATCAATAAAATATTTTATTCTAATATTGAGTTATTCTTTACTCAGTTATTTAATAATGGATTTATTACGTACACCAGTTTTGTTACTGACTTTGGGATAAATCTCGGAAAATTAAGCATAGCGGCAGGACCTTCCGCGACATGGGTAAACTCAATGTCCGATGGCGGCGGAAAATTATACGATGGTTATAAATATATTTCAGACGGCAATAACAATTATGTGATGCCAGAACCAAGTTTCAGCCTGCGTACCTTTAACATAAATGAGAATAACATGATCGTGATTGGCGCGAGAGTCGCGGCGAGGGTTAGGTTTTAGATTTTTCCGCATGCTTCGCCGGTGTTTTCAAATAATTCGATGGGAGCAGCCTAAGCGGCATTATAAACCATCAAACCGGCGGATTTTTACTGTTTTGACAGATGGTTTGTAAAATGTCAAGTGTTTTTTTACACTGATTTTCTCAATTTCCTTAATAAAAAAAACTTGACTAAAATAAAAAACAGCAGTTAAAATTATCTAACAAGATTAATTTATTTAGTCTAATTTATTTTAAGGAGTGATAGTATGGATATCAACAAAGCAGTAGACAAGGCGTTTGAGAAAAGCACGTTCAAGGAATTAGCCAATGCGCCGGTTTCCGCTCTTCAGGGTGTAAGCGAAGGAGATGCCGAGTTGCTGTATAAAGCATTTAAAATTAAGACGGTTAAACAGCTCGCTAATCTTAAATATGTAAAGTGGGCGCAGGCGATCGTTACCTTTGCTGATCTGGAGTAGAAAAAAATCTGTCGTGTCAGGCGCTTCATTCGAGCTGAGGCGCCTGGCATTAAAATTAAAAAAAGTATATTTTCATGATAAATTACAATACGTTGTACTGTTCTTAGTCTGCTAAAATGTATACAATGTCTTCATGGAAAGCAAATATCCTTTTACTGAATGGCAGGCTCTTTCTTGCTATGGAAAAAGAATCACCGTTTCAGGCGGAACCATTTTTTATTATGATTGTAATCCGTCTTCGAAACATACCCTTGTTTTAATTCACGGTTTGGGAGATGAAGCTGATACATGGCGCCATGTTATTCCGCTTTTATCGGCAAGAGGATACCGCTGTATCGCGGTTGATCTTCCCGGGTTCGGCAGATCTGAGTGGCAGGGAAAAATTAACGTTAAATGTCATGCAAACGCTGTAATAAAAGTTATGACGGAATGCGGAGTCGGCGTTCCTGCCGAAAACGGCTCTGTAAGCAAAGCAGTGCTGATCGGCAGTTCGATGGGCGGTTGTATCGCGGAGTATGCGGCTTTTTTGCGCCCTGATCTGATGCAGTTTTTGATACTGATTGGCGGATGTATTCCTGTAAAAGGAAAAACAAATCCCGGAATACTGCTTATGGGTTTGCCGTTTCTCGGCAGAAGCTGGTACAGGGGTTTTCGTAAAAATCATGAAGGCGCGTGGAAATCGCTGTATCCCTATTATCACGATCTTGACGCGATGAGCGATGAAGATAAAACTTTTATTCGCAATCGCGTAATCGCCAGAGTTGAAAGCGATAATCAGGAACGCGGCTATTTTTCTTCCGTGCGAAGCATGATTTCTGTGTTTATGTTTGCCGGAGCGTCTTTGGCAAAAAAGATAAAAATGTTTAAAGGTAAAGTTACTCTCATTTGGGGGGAACATGATAGCGTAATGCCTGTTGAAACCGCTGCCGTTATCCGTAAACTCAGGCAGGACGCGCCGCTGAAAATTGTCGCGGGCGCCGGGCATCTTCCTCATCAGGAAAAACCCGCTGAATGCGCTGAAGTAATTTTGTCTTTGTTGGAATGATCTTTTACATTACAATTAACGATGATTTTCCGCATGAAGCGCAATTGCCTGATGTCAAACCGGATGCGTCGATATTGTAACCGTGGCGTTTAACAAGAACCGCGCCGCATATTGTGCATAACGTATCATTGTCCGCCGCGATGTTGCCAGGATATACAAAAGGAAGCTTATTCCTTGCTTCGGCGGCAGTTTCCAGTAAAAAGGCGGTATCTGTCGGCGGCGTGTTCCAGTGGTAAGCCGGATGATAAGCTGAAAGATGCCATGGGATATTTCTGTTTACAGACGCTATATAATCCGCGATAGATGACAATTCATTTTTTGTATCATTTAACTCCGGCACAATAAGAGTTGTTATTTCCGTATGCACATTCATTTCGCAGGCAAGCTCGATAAAATTAAGCACAGTTTTCAAATTTCCGCCAAGGCAGGTTTTGTAAGTCTCTTCGGAAAAACTTTTTAAATCAATATTAACGGCATCAGTATATTTCAGAACTTTTGCGGCGGCTTTATGATTTATACTGCCGTTTGTTACGAGAACATTCGCGATTCCGTATCTTTGAGTAAGCATCATACAGTCAAGAATATATTCAATATGAACCAGAGGTTCGGAATATGTATAAGCGATTGACGGCGTCTTTTTTCTGAGCGCGGAAGAAATTATTTCACCGCTTTTCATCCAACTGCCTGAAACATCAATATTTTGCGAGATATGATAATTCTGGCAAAACGGACAGCGGAGATTGCATCCGGCAAATCCCAATGATAAAATATTTGTGCCGGGCTTAAAATGATAAAGCGGTTTTTTTTCGATCGGATCAACGGCTAAAGCGGTAATAAATCCGTAATAAGGTATAATGCCTTTCCCGCTTTTATTGCCTCTGACTCCGCATAAACCAAAACCGCCTGAGTTAATTTCACAGTTGTTATGGCAAAGTTCACAGCGGATCTTGCCGCTTGTTTCTGTAACAAACTGCGGAGTATGCGCAGCTGAACCATCGTGTGAAGACGCGGAATAATCAGTCGTATCCATACTATTATAAATTGGCATTTTGTCTGTGCTGTAAAATACGTTCTTTGACTGCCCGTACTTTACCTTCAAATTGAATTGAATCATTTACTTCAAACGGCTCAAGAATTACTCCGACCGCGCCGTGTTTTATCCATAATTTTACAAGCGGAATTCCTTCGCCTGCTTCTGTAACAGCAGACTGGATGTCTTCCACATATAAAATATCATCAAATTTAAATTCCAGAACTATCGGTTCATTTCCCAACGGATCATAAACAAGGAGCAATTTTGTTTTATCTGACGGATGAACTCTCGGATAGCCCGCGAAAGGAACGCCTTCATCAGGCTGTCCTTTTGTATATTTTGTAATACTGCTCAGCGGCAGCATTTCCAGATAGTTGATGTTGTTCATATACCCTCCTTATCTAAATATAGTAAATAATTTGATTTCTGACAACAAAATTATTTTTTCTGATTGAATATTATTATATTTGCAGTTAAATTTATTTTAATGGTGATATTTTGAATAATACGGCATATTTCTTTCAGGCTGACTCCTTACTCATACCTTCGGACTTGCCCGAATCACAAATACGCAAAAGTCTTCCTCTTTATTTATCGGACCAATTTGACTCTCCTGACATTTTTGAAATACCGTCTTTAAATGATTATGAAACTGAAATAACCGTTGTCTCTGTTCCGCCGGAAACTACTATCCCTGAGAACTGGAGATCGATCCCGATGCGTTCTCTGCTTAACATGTTTTATGCTAATGGAAGCATTGTTGATTCCTCTTCATGTACCTGTCTCGTCCGCGCCTGCCATATCGCTCAATGGCGCATGACTTCCCGTTTCTGCGGATCATGCGGCTCAAAAAACAGCAATGTTCCTCGTCAGATATGCAGAGCCTGCCCTTCATGCGGAAATCTTGAGTTTCCAAGAATTTGCCCCGCTGTTATTACTATAATTACCGACAATGAAAACAGAATTCTTCTTGCGCATAACAAACGGTTTAAAGAGGGAGTATACAGTCTCATTTCCGGTTTTAATGAAGCAGGTGAAACACTTGAAGAAACTGTCACAAGAGAAATCCGCGAAGAAGTCAACATTGAGGTTAAAGACATTGAATATGTTAAATCACAGCCCTGGCCTTTCCCAAATTCGCTGATGCTTGGTTTTAAAGCGCGTTACGCGTCAGGCACGCTAAAACCCGACGGAGAGGAAATCGAAGACGCTCAGTGGTTTACAAAAGACAATCTGCCGCAGCTGCCGGGGGCAGGCTCGCTGGCACGAGCGCTAATCAATAATTGGATGAATACTATAGTATAAATCTATATTTAGCAATAGGAGATGGCAATATTGATTTTATCAAATTTATGAAATTATTTAATAAAATACCTATTTTATATGGAGCATTAGAGATAAAACAAAAAATGAAGATATTAGAAAAAGTTTGAATAGAATAAAAAATATTGTAAGTTGAATAAAAATAATTCAGAAGAGTTTAAGGAAACATTATTGAAAAGACTTAATACATTAACAGATTCACAGAAAAAACGTGTTGAAAAATTGATTAAGAATTTGGAATAAATAAAATACGGGCAAACGTCGTATAACGTTATACGGGAAAAAAGATAATTTTCAACAAAATTGGAAAATTCGATAAAAAATACTGGATAAAGAAGCATAAAGGTGGTATAATTTTAACAGATTAACATTGATAAGGAGAATTTTATGAAAAGGACATTCGTTTTAGGACTGGCTGTACTGTTCTTTTCGGGATTGTTCATAGTGACCTGTCAAAATGATATTGAAACAGCCGAGGGCAATTTTACTAGATCGGCTAGCAGTGAAATTTGCAAAATTAATAAAAGTACGGGCTTTTATGATGAAAATATCGGTAAGAGCTGGGCTGCTTGGGAAGAAGCAAGAGTACATTTTTTCATAGAATACTATGAATATACAAGTACTTTGGGAACCTATACCAAGCAAAAGTGGACAGATGATTTCGGTGGTGTCTATATTAACGAAAATGGAATTGTTAATATACTCGTGGTTGGAAATCGTATGCCGGTAAAATCGGATTATTTGATATACAAAAAAGTTAATAACTCATATAATTTTTTAGACAGTATTTATGTTGAAATATCGGAATCAATGGATAAGTTTGGTATTTGGCAGGCAGGGGTTTGTGAGCTATGTAACAAAGTTCTTGTTTGCTTAGAAAGCGAAAAGGAGATAAATACGCTTATTAATCACTTAAAAACAAACAATTTGTTCAAGCGTAACACCTTAAAAATATTTGTTGAAAAACATGAATGGAACTTTGGTTATACTAAAAAATATAATTCAGGTATAATGTATCGTGACAATGTTGAATTGTATGATGAAGCTTCAATGTCAGAAAAGTTTTGGATTAAGAATGATCACTTATTTGAAAATATATTTGACAGATTACGAGCTGAGAATTTTTCAAATATAATTATTTTTAAATCAGAAGAAGAATTGCCAGGAATAACCATTGAAGGTCTAAACATTGATAGAGAATATTTTGAAGATCATTTACTTGGAATGGTAATGGTGCCTTGGGGTGGTGGTATGCAACTGAGAAATTCTAAGGTATATAATGAAAATGAGTATTTAGCATTTTCTGTTGATATTTGGATGTGGTCTGGAATATCAACAAGTGAAGTAAGAAATAGTATATTCTTTTTAAAAATTCCTAAATATTAAAATTATATTTTGGAAAAATTTATAAATAGGTTTTATAGTTTATTGTAAAACAATACTTCGCATATCGAGCTTGCATAAAAAGTAATAATGCTGAAAAAAGTAGTCAAAAAACGCACCATTTCCTGTGTTTTTAGTGGTTTTATGGCAAATATTTAATAGGATTCTGAGTGGAAAATAGTTTTTCTGCAAACTCAACGTTGTTAATTTAGCTCGTTATGCGAAAGAAAAAAACCGGAATATCACCAATTATACTATGTTCTGAATCAATGCAGAGTTAAATCACATTCCATATAAAGTATTGGGTATAAGGAGAAAAATAGAACAAATTATACAAATAGCGCTTGACACAAATTGTATATTTTGCTATAGTTAAACGATTATTGTGTTTGCAGGGGGACTCTTGCGGCTGAACCGCTTTTGAGTTGAGAAGGTAAAACCTGACCCTTTGAACCTGTTGGTTAATACCAGCGTAGGAAGCAAATTACCGGCATTTTTGGTGCAAATTTTTGTAAATGCAGGGCGCTTTCCTATTTTGGATTGCGCCTTTTTTTTATGGAGGAAAAAATGAAGAAAGCGATTAGTATTGCGGGGTCTGATTGCAGCGGAGGAGCTGGTATACAGGCGGACATAAAAACATTTTCCGCGCACGGCGTTTTTGGAATGACGGTAATTACTTCGGTTGTTGCCGAAAATACGTTTCGTGTAACAGATTATCAGGATATTCGCCCGGATATTATTCAAAAACAAATAAATGATGTATTCGAAGATATTCCGCCCGATGCCGTTAAAATAGGTATGCTTTCCTGCCGCGAAACGATGTTAGCTGTCGCCGATAAGCTGAAAGAATGGAAACCGCTTAATATTGTAATTGATCCTGTAATGTACGCGAAAAACGGTTGCGCGTTAATGGAAATGGCTGCCATTGATACGCTGATTTCAGAAGTTTTACCGTTAGCTGACGTAATAACGCCGAATATTCCTGAGGCTGAAAAAATCGCGGGAATGGAGATTAAAACAAAAGATGACATGAAGGAAGCCGCAAGACGAATACATGCTATGGGCTGCCGTAATGTTGTTGTTAAAGGCGGACACATGGAAGGCGACGCGACGGACATCTTATTTGACGGCAGTAATTTTTATGAATTTCAGGCGCGGCGTATAGATACAAAACACACTCACGGCACAGGCTGCACTTTTTCATCCGCTATTGCTTCAAATTTAGCGCTAGGATTTTCTGTTCAAAAAGCTGTTGAAAACGCCAAATCGTACATAAACGCCGCGATCATTCACGCGCCAAAAATCGGAAAAGGCAATGGCCCGACGCATCATTTTTATGAAATGTATAAATCATATTTTAAAGGAGAAAGAAATGATTAAAAATTATGCTTCATTATTGAAGAAGGTTCGCGAATTAAAACCTTTGGTTCACCACATTACAAACTATGTAACTGTGAACGATTGCGCCAACATCACGCTTGAAATCGGCGCATCGCCTGTTATGGCGGATTCCATCAGCGAAGCGGCGGATATTGCCAACATTGCAGGAGCGTTGGTTATAAATATCGGGACGTTAAACGATAATACAATCCCATCTATGATTGCCGCAGGAAAATCGGCTAACGCGAAAGGCATACCGATTATTTTTGATCCGGTAGGGGCAGGAGCGTCAAAACTACGCAACGATACCGCGTTAATGATAATTAACGAAATAAAATTAACTGTTCTTCGCGGCAATATTTCTGAAATACGTTTTGTTGCCGGATTGCGCTCGCAAACAAAAGGCGTTGACGCTTCAGAAAACGATATGAATGAAACAGACAGCAATGGACAAACAGCCAAAGACCTTGCCAATAAACTTGGATGTGTTGTTGTTATAAGCGGCGCTGTTGACATAATCTCTGACGGAAAAAAAATATTCTTTATAGAAAACGGACATCCCATGCTTGGCAATCAAACAGGAACGGGTTGTATGTGTTCATCGCTTATCGGCTCTTTTTGCGGCGCTGCGCCGAATGAGCCGTTTGCGGCAGCAATTGCCGCTATGCTTTGCATGGGTATCGCAGGAGAGATTGCATATAAAAAGGCTGGAAAATCAGGTAACGGAAGTTTCAGAACCGCGCTTCATGACGCAATAAATCTTATGGATGATCGCACATTGGAAAAAATGGCAAAATACAATGAAAAATAAAATTGACTACACGCTTTATCTGGTGACAGACAGAGAACTTATGTTTGCGGAAAGTATTGAAAAATGTGTGGAACATGCCATTTTAGGCGGCTGCACAGTTGTACAGCTTCGCGAAAAAACCGCGTCATCCAAAGATTTTTTTGATACGGCTTTGCGTGTCCGTGAAATTACATCGCGTTTAAATGTGCCGCTTATTGTAAACGATAGAGTGGATATTGCTTTGGCTGTAAACGCGGACGGCGTGCATATTGGTCAAGAAGATTTGCCTTATGATTCGGTGCGTCAAATAATCGGACAAAATAAAATTGTAGGCGTATCGGTAAGTAATTTAACAGAAGCTGTTAAAGCTTTTGAAATGGGAGCGGATTATCTTGGAGTGGGCGCAATGTTCGCAACCGGAACAAAAACAGACGCAAACCTGACAAGCATGGAAGAGCTTAAATTAATACGCGCGAATGTCACCATACCTATTGTTGTAATCGGCGGAATAAATAAAGAAACTGTGCCGCTTTTTAAGGGTACAGGTATCGATGGAATAGCAGTAGTATCCGCTATCGTTTCACAAAACGATGAAGCAAAAGCGGCTCAGGAATTAAAATCCATTTTTCAGGGAATAAAATGAAAGCGTATATTTTTGATCTTGACGGCACTTTGTTTGATTCATTGGATGTATGGCATCAAGTAGATATTGATTTTCTGCAAAAAAGAGGTATTTCCGTTCCGTCTGATTACGCAAACGCAATCAGCTCAATGAGTTTTGATGAAGCTGCAGCTTATACAATACAGCGTTTTAGATTGTCCGATACTATTGACGGCTTAAAACAGGAATGGATCAATATGGCAGAGTATGCGTATGGACATACAGTACAAATGAAACCATACGCGAAAGAATACATTACAATGTTAAAAGCTCGCGGCGAAAAATTGGCAATCGCGACCAGTTTGTTTTCTAATCTGCTAGAATCAACGCTTAATAATCACGGTATTTACAATTATTTTGACGTTATATGCACAACCGAAGAAGCGGGATACGGAAAATCCCGCCCGGATGTTTTTCTGTTAACGGCGAAAAAACTTGGAGTGCTGCCGTGTGATTGTATTGTGTTTGAAGATATTCTAGAAGCTATAAAAAGCGCAAAAAGTATCGGCATGACTGTTTGCGGTGTATATGATAAATCATCGCAAACCGATTGGGCACAAATAAAAAAAATAGCGGATTATTCGATTTTTGATTTTCAAAACGCGCCTTAGCGTGATTTAATCCTAATTAAATATTATTTACACCTGCGGACTTGAAGTATGGAAATAGATATGATAAACTGCTGATAGGTGCCAATACAAAACAAGGTGTCAATATGGCGGTGGAAGAACTCAAAGTTGAGGAAACATTTAATTACGTACTGGAGTTGTACATAAGAGAAATCAGCGCCAATAATAAATTCGCTTTTCAAATAATGACAAATACTGTTTGCACCGAAACAAAAAATTCCCTAAAAGGAACTATAAAACATTTTAAAAATAATTGGGAAAGTAGCGAGCTGTATTTTATTCCATCCAGCCTTAGTTTTACAAATGCACGTATGAATGAACTGGCCCAATTTATGAACGCAAATATGTTTAATATTTTTCTCATTAAGCAGTTCCTTTCTGACATTCAGAGTTTAAGTCAAAATGAGGAGAACGGCGTACCATTGTTTGACTATGTTTTTTTTGACTGCCCGCCGACAACAAATATACTGACTCAAAGCGTTTTTTTGGCATCCGATTATTATATTATCCCAACTATTTTTGATGAAATTAGTACAAAAGGTGTTCCCGACTATATAACAGAAATCGAAAAGACTCGAAACAAATTTAGCTTGCATGAAGAGCTAAGGGGTGTGTTGATAGAGAAGGCATTTCCTATAAAGCCCCGTTTAGTTGGTGTATTTGAAACACTGTATAAAAACAGGGCAGGTATTACGTTAAATTATGAGCTAATTGCTTCCTTAGACAGGAACATGAGAAGTTTTGAATCTATTTTGTCAGAAGCGCGATTTGCTGCGTATCGTTATAATACGCCTACGCTAACCACACGGCATGTTTTTAACGAAACAATCTACCACAAAGATGCCCGCGCTTCCGGTGAAAGCGTTGCAAAAAACACGGCAAATGCATTATTGACCGATGAATATCAAAACTTGGCATCAATACTTATGACGATGATATAAGGGGAAAGTTTTAAATGTTGAAAAAACAAAACAGCATAAGAAATGATTTGCTCTATGTGTATAATGCTTTGTACACATCCATCAAACACGATGGCATACTATTTGAGAAATTAACCAACAAACTGAAATATACGCCGGACCAGGTGCGGCAGGCTTTAGAGCTTGATGATGACGAACATGTTATGCAAAATAAATCAGGGCAAAAGGAAAAAAAAGAAGAGCGTACACAAAACATCAAAGATATTGATATGCTTAGAATGTTTTATTACAATGAATTAAAAGTTATATTTGATAATTCCCTTGAAGAGGAGAAACGCATTAAAATAATTAATTCAATTTCCCTTGATGAATATAAAAGATTATATTCCATCATTTCAAGTGTGCCAATAACAAAAAATACAGGCAGAAAAGATATCCTTGATAGTTTGCGTTATTACTTTGATGATGAAGCGAGAACAGCTAGTTTGATAAAAAATAAGTATTAGTCGGGTTTGCTTAAAGCAAGTGAAATATTGAAATATGTTCATTTTATTATAAGCATAAGAATTGCGCTTTTGTTTACATTACCTCAGCGTTACCCGCGCCTATCTCTCTATCCGTTTAATTTCAATTATCCGCCAGTTGTTCCGTTTATCGCGCCTGAGTGTCAGCATGTCAGTGCGGCTGATTGATTGTTCGGAAGGAGCCCATAAAAGATAATTGACGCGGTATGTTGTTACGCTTTCGTTTTCGCTGCCGGAAACGTTTTCTATCGTTAAATCCGTTACGCCGAATACATTGGGTGCGGGAAGTTCACCTCCGTTTTCGAGCCATTCGTCTGCGGGAAAAAGAATTTTTTCGGTAGTATATTCATACGCTTGTCTTGCTTTGGTTACGGCAAAAAAACTCGCGGCGGCGTTTATGTCGCTCTTGTCCGCTCCCTGTACGCAGGCTTCCATAAAAACGTGGTCTAAATTGCTGAACGCGCCGTAATACGCAGTGATAACGCCGGCTGATGTTAAACCTTCTGTTGTTGGGCGGCTTGAAATACTTTGAATAACACTTAGTATAATTACTATTATAAAAATTAAACCGGCTCCCGCTCCCAGAAGAGCGTTCTTGTTGCGCGTAACAAAACGTTTTGTTCCTGTTATTAAATTTTGTTTTAAAAGATAATTTTTCTTTTCTTTTTCGATAATGACTTTCTTTTCTTCGGATAATGGTACAAACAGAGAGTTAACATCAATTGTATTTACAGCGGGCTTCGAAGAGGCGAGGCTTCCGGTTCCGGTTTTATCCGCTTGTAAGGTTTCCAGTATCCGCGTAAGTATTCCGGTTCCGCGGGAATCGCCGCGAAGAATGCTGTTTTTTGATGTTGTTGTTTTGTTCACCGGTAAAAGAAGAGCGGAATGAATAAGCTCTGCCAGCTTTTCATTCAATTTAGGTGCCGCAAGAGAAGGCGGCAGAAAAATTCCCTCTCTCATATCCTGATCTATTTCGGCGGATTGAAAGGGAAGGGAGCCGGTCAGTATTTTGTATAACATAACTCCTGCGCAGAAAGCCGCGGCGTTTATGCCGTTTAAATCGGGGCAGTTAAAATGATCCGGATTTGAGTCTTCTGTAAAAAGGCAGCGGCTCGCTATGTGCTCGGGAGCGAAAAAAACACCGTCATTAAGAATAAAAGAAGCGCCGAGGTTCGGAGCCGATTGTAAATCACCTAGAAAAAGTTTTGCTCTAATCCACGAAACAACCGCGCGTAAAGCGGCTTGCCGCGTTTGCGGCGTATTGAGATCACTCTCTTCAATAAGGATATCAAGTCTTTTTCCCGGAACTAGCTGCCCCCAAACTTTCATGATACCATTTTCTTCGATAACTCCCGCGGCTTTCCATTCATTACAGGTTCCATTCGCAGATACAATAAAGCCGGGCTCAATTAAATTTTGTGACATTTTTGTCCGCGCGAAAGTTCGCGAATCGAGTCCGGTATCAAAATAGACTTTACACAACCCCGAATTTTCGTGGGCGGTCGGATGAGTTTTTTCTGAGGCGGAACTTTCACCTGACCGCTCTTGAGCGGTCAGATAAATATGCCGTTGCATCAATATTGCTATCTCGGTGAATAGAGATAGCGGAAATATTCCATGTCGGTTGTAAGCGTTTTATCAAACTTTGGCATTGTTTGACGGTATGATTCAATCGCTCTCCAGAAATCATAGAATGCCGCTCTGTCGCCGCCTGTGTACGCGTCAGCGTAAATGCGCGCCGCTCTCGCGTCAGCGTTACCCATAATTGTCTGCGACTGAGTGTAAGCGGCGGAAAGAATCGAGCGCTTTTCGTTGTCCATTTTTCCCAGCCATTCGGCTTTGCGGCCCTCGCCTTCGGAGCGGAAAGCCTGAGCGATTTGGTTGCGTTCACGAATCATACGTGCATAGACGCTTGGAGTAAGCTCGTTGGAGTAACTAATCTGGCGCGTAACAATGTCAATCAATTCAATGCCGTATTCGGGAACCATGCGCCTTGAGCGGGCAAGTATTTCTTCGGCAAGCTGCCTGCGTCCTTTTTTAATCGGCTCGTAACTGGAACCGGACTGAGTTGAGGTGGAAATAATTTCTGCTTCGATTCCTTCGGCAAAACCAAGGTCTCCGGCTCCCGAAGATCGTTCCATGATAATATCGGAATTCCGCACCGATTCGATCAGCGGGTTTTCTGCGACAACAGTGCGGACTTCAGAGTCGATAATCTCCGCAAGTTTTGAGTATGCGGCTTCGACTGTGCTGATTGACTCGTAAAATTTCTTTGGATCGGCAATGCGCCAGCGCGCCACAACATCGACAAAAATAAACTGTCTTTCCGCTGTCGGCACAATTCTCGCTTCACCGTCCCATGCCATTATTTTTTTGGGATAACGGACAACATCATCAATAAAAGGAATTTTTACTTTTAAACCGGCAGTAGTAACAACACCGTCTTTGGGAATAGCTCCGAGCCGTACGATTACAGCCTGCTCTCCTTCATTTATTACGTATAACGGACCTGCAATTAATATTCCGATAAAAACGATAAAAATTATTATAATGGTAGTAACAACTTTTTTCATTATCTGTTTCCTCCTAAAGTTCTAAGAGGCAGGAAATTATCAAGATTACGATCGATAATTATCATATTTTTTTCGTTCTTAAACACTTCTTCTACCATTTCATAGTACAGGCGCTGACGCGTAACCTGCGGAGCGCGGCTGTACTCGGCATAAACGGAATTAAAGCGGGCAATATCACCGTTCGCCATATTCACGCGTTCTGTCGCGTAACCTTGCGCTACCTGAATTATTTTTTCAGCTTCGCCTCTTGCTTTGGGAATCTCCTCGTTGTAAACCTGCATACCTTCGTTAATCAGCCGCTCCAAATCCTGCATAGCTTTGTTTACATCTTCAAAAGCCTGCTGAACGCCCATTGGAGGAGTTACGTTCTGAAGCTTAACCGCGATTACATCAATTCCGAGTCCGTAGTCGCGGAATGTTTCATTCATAAAGACCAGTCCGGCTTCTTCGATTGCGCTGCGCTCAACGCCCATAATGTCCATAATCGCCCGGTCGCCGACCATCATATTGATTGCCGAGCGCGATACATCGCGGATTGTTTCGCGGCGTTCGTTCACGTTAAAAACCCACGCCTTTGGATCGACAATGCGGTACTGAATGATCCATTCAACATCAATTATATTTAAGTCGCCGGTAAGCATTACAGATTCTGTGGTTTGGTTGGCATATGATGGGAGGTTTCCGCTTCTTGTCGTACGAAAACCAAATTCCTCGGTTTGTACTATTCTGACTTTGACCGTGTAATTACGATCAATACCGAAGGGCAGCTTAAAGTGCAGCCCCGGTTCTCTGATTCCGGTAAATTTGCCAAAGCGTGTCATTACCGCTTGCTCGGTTTGATCGACAATAAAAACACTGGTGCTTAAAAGAATAATCACCAGTATTCCCACTGCGACAACAATAACCATGTTTGGGCTTATTTTGCCCATTTTCTGAGGATTGAATTTCATGCCCTCAGTATACAATTTGTTTCTATATTACTCAAGGCAATTTAAGCATTGCTTTAAAGCATTGCTTTATGGTAAATCAAATGTTATACTTATACAAAATGGAGGCTAATGTGGAAAACACTTTTGATTTTACAATTGAGGAACTTGGTAAAGCATCGATTCATTCACCGATTGAATTGTCGAAAACGCACGGCGATAAAGCCGCTAATTATGTTACAAATGATAGGTTTGTACGTTTAAGTTCGTTTATTTTGCCGGGGGAGCAGCCGCCGGTTGAAAGATCGCAGGTTTTGGAAAGAGCCGGTCCCAGGGAATTTATCTATTTTAACCCGGCGCATGTTCATGCCGGAATTGTTACCTGCGGGGGACTTTGCCCTGGGATGAATGATGTAATCCGCGCGGTTGTACGCTGTCTTTCCAAACGTTACGGAGTGACAAGGATTACCGGTTTCCAATACGGCTATCTCGGCTTTTTGCCTGAGCACAAAATTGAGCTAAAACCGCTCGATCAGGATATAGTTGATGATATCCATAAAATTGGCGGCACTTTCTTAGGCAGCGCCCGAGGCGGCGGCAGAGAAGTTGAAAAAATTGCCGACACCCTCCAATCACTCAATATGAATATGCTCTTTGTAATCGGCGGAGACGGCACTCAGCGCGGAACTATGGACATTGCCGAAGAACTCGACAAGAGAAATTACAAAGCAGCCCTGATTGGAATTCCAAAAACTGTAGATAATGATTTTGCGATGATAGATCGATCTTTCGGTTTTAATACCGCAGTTGCCGAAGCTGTAAAAGTTGTATCCGCAGCCCATGTGGAAGCGAAATCTTCAATCAACGGTATAGGTCTTGTAAAAGTCATGGGAAGGGATTCCGGCTTTATCGCCGCGCACACGGCTCTTGCCAGCCATGAAGTAAACTTCGTTTTAATCCCCGAAGTGCCTTTCAATCTTGAGGGCTACAATGGTTTTCTCCATCATCTTGAAGAAAGAATCGTAAAAAGCCATCACGCTGTTATTGTCGTTGCCGAAGGAGCCATGCAGGATCTTTTAATCAAGGACAAAAAATATGACGCGGGCGGCAATGTTAAAATGGCTGACGTGGGAATTTATATCCGCAGCAGGATACTAAAACACTTTGAGGAGAGGGGCATCGAAATCAACCTGAAATATATCGACCCGAGTTACGCGATCCGTTCAGCTCCCGCGAACCCGGACGACTCAATTTACTGCGAGCGGCTCGGCAACGCGTCAGTCCACGCGGCAATGTCAGGCAAAACAAAATGCATCATCGGTCTTGTGAACAACAGGTTTGTGCATCTGCCCATTAAGGTGGTAATCTCCCACCGCAACAAGGTAAACCCCGAAAGCAGTCTGTGGCGCGATACGATTGACGCAACACACCAGCCGCCGCTGATGATAAACAGTTTTGGCGATATGTAGGTACACAGATTTACCACGAACCATTACGAACTCATACCTGCGGTATGCATACGAACTCTTGCTTTGATATCTTTTTTTCTTCCTCTAAATTACCCTACTTCGAAGTGTAGTGATTAATGAAGAAGAGAAAAATATTTCAAACGATAAGTTCGTCTTCGTTCGTGTGGTTCGTGGTAAAATTCTTATCCTCCCGTGCCTCCGTGTGACAATAAAAAGAAACCCGGGCAGTCGATGCTGCCGAGATGTATTCGATAGATAATAGACGCAATCATAAAATCATGTTAATCTAATAAAATGTCAGAAAACGAAAAACTTTCAAAAATCCGCCACTCTGTAAGCCATATAATGGCGCAGGCTGTGACAAAACTTTTTCCCGGAACTAAAACCGCTATCGGTCCCGCTATCGAAAACGGTTTTTATTACGATTTTCTCCTGCCGAAGCCCGTCACATCCGAGGATCTTCCCGCTATCGAAGCAGAGATGAAAAAAATCATCGACAGCCGTCAGGATTTTGTAAAGGTGATCCTGAGCCGCGCTGACGCTCTGTCAAGATTTGCAGAAGAACAATTCAAGCTCGAACTGATTAATGATTTGCCGGAGAGTGAAGAGATTTCGATTTACGAAAACCGTGACAAAGACGGTAAAGTTGAATGGGCTGATCTTTGCAGAGGACCTCATGCCGCCAACACAAGAGAAATAAATTCCGCCGCTTTCAAATTGCAAAATATAGCCGGCGCTTATTGGCGCGGCGATGAAAACCGCCCGATGCTTACACGCATTTACGGAACCGCGTGGGAAAATCCCAAAGATTTAAAAGCGCATCTCGCCTTTCTTGAAGAAGTTGAAAAGCGGGATCACCGGCGTGTCGGCAAGGATATGGATCTTTACTCAACTCATGAGGAAGCTGGCGCGGGACTTGTCTACTGGCATCCGAACGGCGGCAGAATGCGCGTGGCAATCGAAGATTTCTGGCGGCAGCTCCATTACCGCAACGGCTACGAAATTCTTTTTACGCCTCACATCGGAAAAAGCTGGCTGTGGGAAAAATCCGGTCACCTCGGTTTTTACAAAGGCAATATGTACAGCCCGATGGAAATCGACAATCAGGATTACATCATCAAACCAATGAATTGTCCGTTTCACATAATGATTTACAACAACAGCGGACATTCCTACCGCGACCTTCCCCTTCGCTGGGCGGAGCTTGGCACTGTATACCGCTATGAGCGCTCAGGCGTTCTGCACGGTCTTCTGCGGGTACGCGGCTTTACTCAGGATGACGCTCACATCATCTGCACGCCGGAACAAATGGAAAGTGAAATCCGCGAAGTGCTTCGCTTCAGCCTGCACCTGTGGAAAGTTTTCGGCTTCAAAGACATAAAGGCGTATCTCGCC